>Ga0182030_10001020_pt1 | contig 56326 bp, 42 predicted proteins | sample 812S3MmetaG_FD_121299 | JGI IMG/M metagenome (GOLD analysis project Ga0182030, IMG submission 121299) | Permafrost microbial communities from Stordalen Mire, Sweden - 812S3M metaG (Illumina Assembly) | ecosystem: Environmental > Terrestrial > Soil > Wetlands > Permafrost | place: Sweden...
CAAGGCGCTGCGAGAGGAATGCGAGCGGACCGGTGAAACATTGCCGTTGGAGAGGGTGTTGAAGCTACGGCAGGAGAAATCCGCGCCCGTCATGGCCGCCTTCAAAGACTGGGTCGAGCAGCTGCTACCGGGTGTGCCGCCCAAGAGTGCTTTGGGCAAGGCACTCTCCTACACAACGAATCAGTGGCCGAAGTTGGTGCGGCACCTCGACCATCCGGAGGTGCCTGTCGATAACAATTATCTGGAAAATCAAATAAGGCCCTTTGCCCTGGGCAGGCGGGCATGGCTCTTCGCGGAGACCGAACAGGGCGCCAAGGCGAGCGCGAACCTGTACTCGCTGGTGAGCTGCGCCCGCGTCAACGGCCTTGAGCCCTACGCGTATCTACGCCACCTGCTCGAGGAACTGCCCATGGCCAGCACTGCCGAGGCCCTCGAGGCGCTGCTGCCGTGGAACGTCAAACCCGCCGTACAATCCCGACGCGTTGCTGCCTGAACGCCTCAGCGGAACACGTCCTCGCCGGCCCCTCGTCGCCGACGGCAACGGGGTTATCGAAGTGCTTACCAGCGGGTCGCTCGGCGTCAAGGCGGCTTGCCGCCCGATGACGAGGCGCTCGATCGGTACGCTAGATTTGCCGATAGCTGGCAATAGGCTGGCAATAGAAACTGCCGCCACAGTCGCCAGTTAGCTAAGCCATTGATTTGATTCTGGCGGAGAGAGAGGGATTCGAACCCTCGAAGGGCTTTTGACCCTTACGCCCTTAGCAGGGGCGCGCCTTCGACCACTCGGCCATCTCTCCGCTGACGAAATTTGCCAACTAAATCAATGAATTAATGGTTGGCGCCGTCCCCTGGCGAGGACAGGGCGCCATGATACTGGCGGGGCGAACGCAGGTAAAGGCGCCGGCGGGCGCGCAGGGTCGAATCTGGTCAGGTGCGGCCCAGGGGGTGCCGTCGGACCTCACACCGACAGGCGGACACAGTCCGAGCCCTTGGTCTCGGCGCTGGCCACGAACTCACCATCCTGCTCTTCATGTTTGATCCGCTCGAATATCTCTTCCCGATGCACGGCGACATCGCGTGGCGCGTTGATTCCCATGCGGACCTGATTGCCCTTCACACCCAAGACGGTCACCGTGACCTCGTTGCCGATCATGACCGTCTCACCTACTCGCCGCGTCAGAATCAACATACCCATCCTCCAGGACCACCATCGAATCTACACCGTGGCCGAAGCGAGGCCAACGGAGCAACCCGAATCTGCCGGCAATGGCGCTCGGGCGCAACGTTATGGACGCCGTATGGTGGAGTCAGACAATACCCGCTGCCGCGGAAGCCAACACGCGCCCGAGGACTACAGCGCGGTTCCAAGTCGCTGGCGGACCAGCGCTTCAACAGCTGCGAGAGCCTGCGGCAGCGCCGTAGGATCGGAACCACCTGCCTGGGCAAAGTCCGCCCTGCCGCCGCCTTTGCCGCCGACTGCTGCCGCGACAATGCCGACCAGTTCGCCGGCCTTCAGCCGTGAAGTCTGGTCCGCCGTCACCCCGGCCACCAGCAACACTTTGGATTGCGCATCGACGGAAGCCAGGACGATCACGGCCGAACCTAATTTGCTCTTCAACTGGTCCACGGCATTGCGCAATGCGTCCGAATCCGCACCGTCGACCCGCGCCGCAACGACCTTCACACCCTGGACATCGATGGCACCGGCAGCCAAATCCACCCCCGAGCCCGAGGCCAGCTTGTCTTTGAGGCTCCGGATCTCGCGCTCCATCTGGCGCACCCGGTCGAGCACGTCTCGCACCTTTTCCGGCACCTCATCGGGCGCGCCCCGCAAAAACCCTGCGACCTCGCGGATCAGTGCTTCATGGTGCTCCATGTAGTCGATCGCCCTTTCGCCGGTGATCGCCTCGATGCGGCGCACGCCCGAGGCGACGCCGCTTTCAGCGGTGATCTTGAACAGGCCAATGTCGCCGGCACGGCCGACATGGGTGCCGCCGCACAGCTCCACGGAGAAATCACCGATGCGCAGCACGCGCACATCCTTGTCGTATTTTTCGCCGAACAGCGCCATGGCGCCGGAGGCCACCGCCTGCTCGTATTCCATGATCGCGGTCTGCGCCGGCTCATTGCGCCGAATCTGCGCGTTCACGAGCCGTTCGATTGCTGTGAGTTCCGCAGGCGTGACGGCCTGGAAATGCGAGAAATCAAATCGCAATCGATCGGGGGCCACCAGCGAACCTTTTTGCTGCACATGGGTGCCCAGCACCTGGCGCAGCGCCGCATGCAGCAGATGCGTGGCCGAGTGATTCAGCACGGTTGCGGCGCGCCGCGGGCCATCGACCTGGGCGGCGAGCTGGTCGCCAACGCGGATGCGCCCTTCGAGCAGCTTGCCCATGTGCGCGAAGGCTTTGCCACGCTTGACGGTGTCGCTGACCACGAAACGCACGCCGGCTCCCGTGAGCTCGCCCGCATCGCCCACCTGGCCGCCGGACTCGGCGTAGAACGGAGTGGCCTCGAGATACACTTCACCAGCCGCGCCGGCCGGCAGCTCATCAACCGCCACCCCGTCCTTCAGCAGCGCCACCACCCGGCTCGTCCCCGCCAACGCGTCATAGCCATGGAACTGCGTGTGCGAGTCAACCTTCGTACCCGCGTGCATCTCCACGCCGAAGCGACTCGCGGCCTGCGCGCGTTTACGCTGCGCATCCATTGCGGCCGCAAAGCCTGCCTGGTCAATGGTCAGGTTATGTTCGCGGGCAACGTCCGCGGTGAGATCCACGGGGAAGCCGAAGGTGTCGTACAACTTGAACACCGTCGCGCCATCGATGACAGTGCCCGACATTTCACGCATGGCCGCATCCAACAGCGCCATCCCAGTGGTCAGGGTCTCGGCAAAACGCACTTCCTCCTGGAGCAGTACCCGCTCCGCGTGTGCACGGCGCTCGGACAGCTCCGGGAAGGCCGCGCCCATTTCCGCATCGAGTACCCCGACCAGCTTGTGGAAGAAAGGCTCGCGCAGACCTAGCTGGTAGCCGTGGCGGATGGCGCGGCGGATGATCCGGCGCAGCACGTAGCCGCGGCCCTCATTCGAAGGACTGACGCCGTCCACGACCAGGAAGGTGCAGGAGCGGATGTGGTCCGCAATCACCCGCAGCGACCCATTGTTCAGCTCGTCGGTGCCGGCCAGGGCCGCAGCGGCCCGCACCAGCTTCGCGAACAGATCCACTTCGAATACCGAGTGGACCTTCTGCATGACCGCCGCAATGCGCTCAAGGCCCATGCCCGTGTCGACCGACGGCTTCGGAAGCGGCACCATGCTGCCGTCCGCTGAGCGGTCGAACTGCATGAACACCAGATTCCACACTTCGACATAGCGATCACCGTCTTCATCCGGGGAGCCCGGCGGTCCGCCCGCCACCTGCGGACCATGATCGTAGAAGATTTCCGTGCAGGGTCCACACGGGCCGGTGTCGCCCATGGACCAGAAATTCGACTTCTCACCCAGACGCGTGACGCGCTCGGGCGGCATGCCTATGTCCTGCTGCCAGATGCGGGCCGCCTCATCGTCGCTCTCATGGACCGTGACCCACAGGCGTTGCGCCGGCAGCTGCATGACACCGGTCAGGAAGTCCCAGGCGAAGCGGATGGCATCGCGCTTGAAGTAGTCGCCAAAGGAAAAGTTGCCGAGCATCTCGAAAAACGTCAGATGGCGTGCGGTGTAGCCCACGTTCTCCAAGTCATTGTGCTTGCCGCCGGCGCGCACGCAGCGCTGGCTGCTCGCCGCGCGCACGTAGTCGCGCCGGTCCTGGCCCAGGAACACATCCTTGAACTGCACCATGCCGGCGTTGGTGAACAGCAGGGTCGGATCATTACCCGGCACCAGGGAACTCGAGGCCACGATGGCATGGCCGCGGTCGCGGAAGAACTCCAGGAAGGCCTGACGAATATCCGAAACGCGGGCAGGGGGCAATGTACTCAAAGTGGATCTTCCGACTCAAAATCTGGGCCCAGGGCCGACCGGATATGATCCGATGAAAACCCCCGATACTGCAAAAAGCGTCCCTGTTTGGCCTTTTCGGCCCAGGTTTCCGGCGGCGTGAGCCCGAACCGTCGGATGCGGACCGCACGCGCCTGGGCCGCCCAGTCCTGGACCGCGGCCAACGCGGCCTCGATATGCAGGGGGGCGACGCCTCGGGCACTGAGGTCCATGGCGATCCGGCGGGGTCCATGCCCCCGGTCCGCATGATAAGCCACATACTGGGTGGCGAAACGGGCGTCATCCAGGATCCGGCCCGCGGTGAGGTCAGCGATGACGGCCGCCACGGCCTCGGCCGGATAGCCGTCCTGCTCCAGCCTGGCCGCCAGTTCACCCGCGGCGAAGTCACGGCGCGCCAGCAGCGTCACCGCCGCCAGGCGGCCACCGTCGGGATCGGGAGGAGGATTTGCGCCGGCCGAACCCGCCTTGAAGCGGCGTCTCATACCGGCGCGCGGCGGCTGGTGGAAGCTCAGGCCGTATTGGCCTGGTCGCCACCCGCCCGGCTGCCCTGCTTGACCGGCAGCAGTTTCAGACGGACCTGCTCCTCGATCTCGCGTGCAATCTCCGGGTGCTGCTGCAGGAAGGTGCGCACATTGTCCTTGCCCTGGCCGATGCGCTCGCCCTTATAGCTATACCAGGCACCGGCCTTGTCGATGATGCCCTGCTGGCTGCCCAGCTCGATGATCTCGCCCTCGCGGGAGATACCGACGCCGTACATGATTTCGAACTCGGCCTCGCGGAACGGCGGGGAGACCTTGTTCTTGACGACTTTCACCCGGGTCATGTTGCCGACCACTTCCTCGCCATTCTTGATGGCGCCGATGCGGCGGATGTCGAGGCGCACCGAGGCGTAAAACTTCAACGCATTGCCGCCCGTGGTCGTTTCCGGGCTGCCAAACATCACCCCGATCTTCATGCGGATCTGGTTGATGAAAATCACCATGGTGTTGGAGCGCTTGATGTTGCCCGTCAGCTTGCGCAGCGCCTGGGACATCAGCCGGGCGTGCAGGCCCACCTGCATCTCTCCCATCTCGCCTTCGATTTCAGCCTTGGGCGTCAGTGCCGCGACGGAGTCGATGACCACCAGGTCGACGGCACCGGAGCGCACCAGCATGTCGGTGATTTCCAGCGCCTGCTCGCCCGTGTCGGGCTGGGAGACCAGCAGCTCGCCGATGTTTACGCCGAGCTTCTCGGCATAGGACGGATCCAGGGCATGCTCGGCATCGACGAAAGCGGCGGTACCCCCAGCGCGCTGCACCTCGGCGACAACGCTCAGGGTGAGCGTGGTCTTACCGGAAGACTCCGGTCCGAACACTTCGACAACCCGACCGCGCGGCAAGCCACCGATGCCCAGTGCGATGTCCAGACCCAGCGAACCGGTGGACACGGCTTCGACATCCCAGATGGCCGGTGCATCGCCCAGACGCATGACCGAGCCCTTGCCAAACTGCTTCTCGATTTGTCCGAGTGCTGCAGTGAGTGCCTTCTTGCGATTCTCATCCATGCGTGCGCCATCCGAGTGAATTTCCGAAGCGCGAATTATCTCACATCACTCGCATATCGGGATGCGCAAAAAAGCAGAAAACACAGCTTTTTGCGCGAAACTTTCTGCGCTACACAGTATTCGAAAACCCGCAATACTGTATATCCGGTGCTGCGGCACTCACTCGGTTCGCCCGTGACGCGGCGCAGCGCCGATTACGGCGTCGGCACCTTGGGATGACTCAGCAAGTCCAGCGCCAGCCGTTCGAATTTCGGCACATCGACATCCAGCGCAACGCTCACCTTCGCCGCACCCATCTGCGGCGCGACCTCCGGCGCCCAGCTCAAGGTGTTGCCATACCCGGCCGTAAAACTCACATCCACATCTTCGACCACGATCGTGCTGCGGGTAACCAACGTGGGATCCAGCCACACCGCCACCGCGAGTTCATCCCACATCGGGAATGACTGGCCCCACTTGCCCAGGTACGGGTCGAAAGGCGCCGTGCCCTGGGCCACTTGCCTGATGTACTCAGGCTTGAAGTAAGTCTTCGTGGTCGGATCCACCGGAATCTGCGTGATCTTGCGCCAGGGCTCATGCAGCACGATGGAAGCGGCCTCCGCGTCCCAATGCATGTTGAACTCCAGCCGCGGCGCATTCACGTACTCAGCGGCGAAGGCGTTGTTGGCGGGCAGCGGATTGAAGCTGCCGCCCATGAATACCAGCTCCTTGACCAGCGAGGAGAACTTCGGATCCATGCGTGCGGCCAGCGCCACATTGCTCAAGGGCCCCAGGGCCAGGATCGTGACCTCGCCGGGGTACTTGTGGACCGTGCGGATCATGAAGTTTACCGCCGACTCATCCGCAGCATGGGTCGTCGGTGCGCCCTCCGCCATTGGCGGCACGAGGAATGCGTCCGCGTGATACGGCGAATGCCGGCCGGCATTGGCGGGCCAGGTCTCGGTCCATGCGCCCTTGAAGACCAGCCTGCCATAGAGTTTTTCCCAATTCAGCGTGCGCTTCTGCGTGTTGAGCAGCGGATACACGGCGCCCGGATAAACCTTCACCTCGGTACGCTGCGCGACTTCGAGCAGTCGCAGTGTGTGCTGGACTTCCTCATCACGCCAGCCATCGCCGCTGGTGATCGTGATGCCGAGCACATCGACATCGGGCGCCTGCAGAGCCATCAGAATTGACTGCATGTCGGAGCCACCGGGACCAAACGCGTCCTGATCAACAATCACCTTGCGCGCTGCTGCGGCGTGCGCGGCGCTGACGGCCAGCAAGGCTATGGCGCAGGCCAGCCACGCGCGCCACGGCGCAGTAAGCTCAATCATGGAGATCTCCAACCAACGAACGTTGGAGTCGAATTTAGGTCTGTCGCAGATATGCGTCCAGTTCTGTTCGCGCAGGCACGCTCGCTTGACAACCCATGCGTGTCACGGAGAGCGCCGCGGCATGCACCGCAAACTGGCACGCATCCAGGCGCGATGCACCTTCAGAGCACGCGACCGCAAAAGCCGCGTTGAAAATGTCGCCGGCTCCCGTGGAGTCCACGGCCTTGACGAGAGGTGCCGGCACATGCGTGGCGGTGCCCGCCTCCAGCAACAGGCAACCATTGGCGCCGAGTTTGATGATCACATGTCGCGCGCCGCGCGATTGCAGTTCTGCGGCGATCGTTCGGGCCTCATCGACACTTACTTGGGCGCTCTTGCGGCCCACCAGCAGTGAGGCCTCGGTTTCATTCGGCGTCAGCACGTCCACAAACTTCAACAGTTCAGCCGGCAGATGTTCGGGCGCGGGTGCTGGATCGAGGATCACTTCGAGGCCCGCCGCACGGGCCGCCCTGGCGCCCGCAATCGTCGTCGGCATCGGCACTTCGAGCTGCAAGAGCGCAAAGCGCGCGGCGCGCAGCAGGTGTGCATCGGCCGCAACGTCATCGGGCATGAAGCGATCATTGGCCCCGGACACCACCACGATGGAGTTCTGCCCGGAGTCGGCAATCAGGATCAGCGCGACACCGCTCGGTCCGGCTACCATGCGCACACCGTCGACACCACAACCCACAGCTACCAGGTTGGCGATCGCCTGCCGACCAAAATCATCATCGCCGACGCGGCCCAGCATGGCGGTGGAACCCGCGCCGCCCAGTTTGGCGGCGGCATACGCCTGGTTGGCGCCCTTGCCACCTGGCACGGTTTGAAAGTGCGAGCCCATCACAGTCTCACCGGGTTGCGGAAGCCGCGGCGCCAACGCGGCGATATCCATGTTCAGACTGCCCACAACAATGATGGCGGCCATGTCAACCTCCCGCCGAATACGCGAGCGACACCAGCGCAATGGCTGCAATGAAGAACACGAACATGAGCACCAGATTCACCCGCGCCGCGGTGCCGGCGCCGCGAAACTCGTGCCATACCAACACACCCCACAGCGCAGCCACCATGGGCGCGGACTGACCGATGGCGTAGGAAATTGCCACCCCCGTCAGACTCGCAGCGACAAAATTGAACACCGTGCCGAGGCCCCAGATGCAGCCACCGAGCAGCCCCAGCAGGTGGTTACCCGCACTGGTGCGGAAATAGCCGCCGGCTTGAACCGGAGCGCCCACCAGCGGCCGGTGCATCAGGTATACATTGAATACAAAGCAACAGGCGAGTGCCCCCAGGGTGAAGAACACGCCCACGGTGTAGGGCGTCAGCGCGTGGCCGGTATTGAGTGCATGACTGACGATCGGCGCGAACAGTCCCATTAACAGGCCCGAAATGACGCACACCACAATGCTCTTGCGCGATGCGCGGCTGCCCGCTGCGCCGGCTGCTTCCTTGCTCGCCTGCAGATACTTGTAGGCCCGACCGTCGAGGATCACCGCGATGATGGCGCACACGACGGCGATGCCCAGCAGCAGTGGGCTGCCCTTCGGATTCTGCAGGTAACTGAGGATCACGCCTACGGCGAGCGCAATGCCAATCGCGAGGGGGAACGCGATTGCCATACCCGCCATGTCGATGCCGGCCACCAGCAGCACATTCGCGACGTTGAAGAGCGCGCCCGCGGCAAGCGCGTAGCAGAAATTCGATGCATCCGCCGCATGCAGGTTGGACAGAAAGTCCATGCCATCCGGACGCAGGCTGCCCATGGTGAATGCCAGCGCCACTGCGATCAGACAGATGCCCAGCGCGTAGTCCCAATAAAACAGTTCGAACCGGTAGCCGCGCGTGATCTTGAAGGTGTTCGCCCATGAACCCCAGCACACGGCGCTGACAATCGTCATCAGCAGCGCCATCGAAAACGTCATGGGTACGTACACTATCTTCCCCGCCGTTTACGCAAATCGTGATTCAGATTGCGGCCCGGCAAAGGATGATGTCAAGGCACCGCGTATTGCAGTATCAATTGCAGTGCGCAGGCAACCGCCTGGCGACGAATCGCTTCCCGATCGCCACGAAATATCCGCAGGGTTGCGGCGGCCCGGACGCGGCGTTGCCGTGCGGCGATGGCAAACCAGACCGTGCCGACGGGCTTGTCGGGCGTGCCGCCATCAGGACCCGCGATACCCGAAACGGCGACGGCGATTTCAGCGCCCGTGGCCGACACGGCGCCCCGCGACATCGCGAGCACCGTGGCCTCGCTCACCGCGCCGTGACGCCGCAGCGTCGCCAGCGACACGTTGAGATCGCGCATCTTGGCGGCATTTGAATACACGATGTAGCCCCCTTCGACCCAGCGTGAGCTGCCGGGCACATCGGTTAGCACCTTGGCGATCCACCCGGCCGTGCAGGATTCGGCCGTTGCCACGCGCCACTCGCGCGCTACCAGAGCGCGGCCAACGCGTCGCGCCTGGCGCAGCAGCGTGAGATCGGAGGGACCCTTGATCGGGCGCATTTGCCGCCTAGTGCGGAATGGTCGCCAACTGCAAACTGCGGTAGGCGTAGTCCAGGAACTGCGCCGGATCACCGTATTGGGCTTCGTAATCCTTGAGCGGATGTGCGGCGACGATGTCGTTCGGACCAAAGCCCTTGTTGAAATCGATGAAGAACAGCTTGAACAGCGCCCAGTACATGTCCTTCTGTTTGACGAGGTCCGCGCCGGTCAGTGTCGGACCGTTCGCCGGGATGATGAGGGTGTCAGGCTTGGCGACCTCGGCGAGGATCTCGTAGGCGCGCACGAAGCCGTGCATGAAGGCACCATTCAGGTAGTCCATCACCGGCCAGTGGTCCGCGGCGACCGGGCCGCCGGCGACAATCACGTTGCGCTTCGGAAAGTGCACGAAGAGATCGCCATTGGTATGGGCCGCCGGCAGGTACCGGTAGTCCACCTGCTCGCCGGCGAACATCAAGGTCCCGGTGTTGTACGTGGTCAGCGCCGGAATCGCCTTCGGCGGTAACGGACCATAGTAGCCCTCGTACAGCGCCGATCGCTCCTTGCGCCCCAAGGCCAGGCGCGACACTTCATGCGAGATGATCGTACCACCGGCCTTGCCCACGGCCTCATTGGAGCCGGTCTGCTCGGGATGCCAATGGGTATTGATCAGGGTCTGGATGCGACGGCTCTTGAGGTTATCGGCCACTGACTTCAGCAGCACGGCGGAATTCACCGCCAGCCCGCCATCCACCAGCAAGGCTCCATCCGGGGCCGCCAGCCCCACTACGTTGCAGCCGCTGCCGGCAAACACTGCCAGGCCACTTACGTCCTTGACGCTGATGTCATGGACGCTGACGCTCTTGTGAGCCTGGTCCGCAGCCGCGGCCAGCCCCGGAACGGCGCCCAGCAGCGAGGCAGCAGAAAGGGCCTGCGCTCCGCGGCGCAGGAACACGCGACGGGAAATAGGCATTTAGGGTCCTACTGGGTCTACCGGCCAGATGACGGCGTCGTAGACGACCGTGGCAATCGGGGGGCTCTGCGGCGGCCAATCCGGCGTCTTGGCAAGTTCCACATTGCCGCCGGCCGTGCGCAGTAAGTCCGCCAAGTCCCGGCGCGGCCGGGTCGGCATCTGCAGGAAAGGAACATAGCCGCGCCCCATGGCGTAGTCGAGCGCGGTCAGGCCGTCCTCATCCTTGGCGTTCACATCGATGCCGATTTTGATCAGCGCGGCCACGACATCCTTGTTGCCGGTTCGCACCGCGAAATGCAGGGCCGAGCCGCCGCGCGTGCGCTGCAGGAAATGCCGCTTCGCCATCAGGTTCACGTCGGCGCCGGACTGCGCCAGCAGGTTGATCAGTTCGACGGTCGGGTTGGCGGCAACCATTTTGTCGGCGTGGCCGGCCGCAGGTGCCGCGGAGGGAGCACTGCTGCCGGGGGCAGAAGCCTGGGCCGCGGCAGGCCCGGCACCGGCACCACCGCCGCGGCCACGCCGCGTAGCCGGAGGAATCTCAGTGCCCGGCCCTGGGGCCGGTTCAGGGGCTATGTCGGCCCGTGCGGCACCGGGATTGCCGGTACCGCCCGCGCGCGACCCCACCGCGATGATGATCGGCCCCTGGCCGTCCGAAGTCGCGAGCTTCGGATTCGCGCCATGGGCGAGCAGCAGCTTTACGACATCGATGTCGCCGCTGGCGCAGGCCACCAGGAACGGGGTCGTACCGCGACCCGTACCGCCAAAGCCGCGCAGACCGGCGGCCCGGTAGTAGGTTTGCTGGTTGGGATTGGCGCCGTGATCCAGCAGCAGCTTCACCACGTCGCGGCCGGTGGCCTTATCGAGATGGTCACGGTCCAGGGGGTTGCCGTTGCTGCGGCTGCTCATGTTGCCGATTGCCACGTGCAGTGGGGCCTGACCGAAGATGTCCCACTCATTGACATCGGCGCCCGCCTCGATCAGACGCTTGGCGATGTCCCAATTGCTGTTCAGCATCGCGATCACCATCGGCGCGAAGCCGGAGGGATCGGGCTGATCGATGTCGACCTTGTGCTTCAGCAGCACCTCGACGCAGGCGCCGCAGTTCTCGCGTGCCGCGTACATCAGCGGGGTGAAACCGCCGCGATCCAGCTGCTTGGCGCGGCTCTCGGCAGTGGCCACCCGCAGGAAGTCACGAACGGCCGAGCGGGCATTGATGTCCGCCCCCTTGTCGGCCAGCAGTTCGACCATCTCCGGGTGGCGCCGTGCTGCAGCCCACATCAGCGGCGTTTGTCCGCCAAAGCTTTCGCGCGGATCCACCGCGGCGCCCGCCTTCAGCAACAGCTCGGCCGCCTCGACATTGCCGGCGCGCGCCACCAGATGCAGCGCTGTCTCGCCCTCCGGATTTGCCGAGTTCGGATCGGCCCCGGCCTTCAGCAGCAGGCGGATCAATTCGGTGTTGGAGGCATCCGCCGCCAGCTGCATGGCGCTGACGCCGTAGGCATTGACGGCCTTGACGTCGGCGCCCGCCGCCAGCAGTTGCTTGGTCTGGGCGACGTCGCCATGGAAGACCGCCCATTCCAGCGGCGTACTTCCGTCCGGCCGCACACTGGCATCGGCCGCAAAGGCCGCCGCGCCACACAGGATGCCGGCCACCGCAAACGCCGCAACTTGCATGCCTACGTGCCGCATATCAGATGTCGGCCAGCGGCCCGGTGGAGTCGCTGAACTTTTCAAGCTTCACCCCGGCGCGCTGCACCATGGTGAGCAGGATATTCGCGTGCGGGGTGTCCTTCGGCATGGCCAGGTGCTGGCCGCCCTTGATGCCGCCGCCTTTGCCCAGCAGCAACTGCGGGATCGGGTTCTGGTTGTGCAGATCGCTGTTGGCCATGTTGCTGCCAAACAGGATGATCGAGTTGTCCAGGACGTTGCCGCTGCCTTCCTTGATGCCGGCCAGTCGCTTCGCGAAGCGATTGACGCGCTCGGCATGGTAGGCCTGGATGCGCACCAGACGCTCGAACTTTTCCGGATCTTCGCCGTGGTGCGAGAGCGGGTGGAAAGCCTCATCGACGTTGACCACCGGGTAAGTGCGCATGCTGGCCTCCTTGACCATGCGCATGGTCGCAACCCGGGTCTGACCGGTCTGGAACGCCAGCGCGATCATTTCGAACTGGATGTCCAGCAATTCGCCGAAATCGTCGGGCGCACCGAGCGGCGCATTGGGCAGGTTGCCAAGCGAATCGGCCTTGGCTGAGAGCTTCTGCACGCGCAATTCGACTTCGCGCACCGCCTGCAGGTAGTCGTTCACCAAGGCGCGGTCGGAACCATCCAGCTTGCGGGTAAGGCTCTTGCTGGATTCCTGCACATAGTCGAGCAGGCTGCCCGTGGATTGCAGCAGACCCTTGCGCTCGGCATTGGAGTCGCCGGGACCGAACATGGTCGTGAAGACGTGACGCGGATTGCCTTCCAGCGGCAGTCCCTGACCGGGACTGCTGTAATTGACGGAGCCGCCGGGCTCGCCGCACAGTTCGAGCGAGGGCAGTGGTGTGTCGCCTCCCAGCTGCCGCGCGGCCACCTGGTCAATGGACACCCCGGCATTCGGACCCTCGCCACGGACGGTCGGGGCGAGGCAGGTGAGCCAGGTCGCCTCGACAATGCCATGCGGGTCGGTGCTCTCGGCGGGCTTGTTGCGCAGGTTGCTGACCACGGTCACGTAGTCGCGCATGCCCTCCAGCGGCTTCAGGATCCGGGAGAACTTGAAATCCTTGCCGGCACCCTCCGGGGTCCAGAACTTCTGGATCGCGCCATGGGGGAAGTACACATAGCCGAGACGGGATTTGACGGCGGCAGCGGTGTCGGCCAGAGCCGTGCCCGCCGGAATCATCGCATCGAGCAGTGGCAGGGAGATCAGCGCACCGGCCCCCTTCAGAACCGTGCGCCGGGACAGATGCTTCTTGGTCAGGAACATTGGCTAGGTCTCCACTTCAAATAGGCTCAAGGCGCGGAAGTCAGATTCGAAGCCTGCGTCGTCAGCGACGTCGGCAGCGGTGCGGCCGGTGCACGCTTGCGGAATGCGTCGCTGTTCACGACTCCCAGCACGATGGCTTCGAACCGGTTGTTGTCGGCGGCCGCCTCGCGCGCAATGCTGCGCACGGCTGGCATATCGGAATAGATCATCGGCCGGCCGATCGCATAGGTCATCAGCTTCTCGGTGATCGTCTGGACCAGCTGCTCGCCGCGCGCCGCCAAAGCCTGGTGCAGGTCCGCAGGACCGGCCATGCGCGTGCCATCCGGCATGGTGGCCGCCGTATCGATCAGGGTGTGCGTCTGCGGATCGATGGCCCGGAACTCGCCCACGGTGTCGAAATTCTCCAACGCGAAGCCCAGCGGGTCCATCACGGAATGGCAGCCCGAACACGGCGGGTTGCGGCGATGCATCTCGGTACGTTCGCGCACGGTGGTGGGCTTGCTGGCGACGAATGCAGTCAGGGTCGGCACGTTCGGCGGCGGCGTGGCCTGCGGCGTACCCAGGATGCGCTCCATGATCCAGGCCCCACGCAGCACCGGGGCGGTGCGATCAGGGTTGGCCGTCGTCATCAGCACCGCGCCCTTGCCCAACAGTCCAAAGCGGTTCGGGTCCCTCAGCGTGACGCGGCGGAACTCCCCGCCCTTCACGTCCTGCATGCCATACAGCAGGGCAAGCTCTTCATTGACGTAGGTATGGTTGGCAGTGAGCAGATCCACCACGCTGCGATCCGAGCGGAAGATGCTGTCCACGAACAGCTGCAGTTCCTTGCGGAACAGCGGCCGCGGATCGTACTGGGCGCTGGCATAGCTGAACTGTGCACGCGCCGGAGAGATGGTATCCATCTTCGCGATGTTGAGCCATTGGAAGGCGAAGTCGTTGGTCAGTGAGGCCGCCCGCGGATCGGCGAGCATGCGATGCACCTGGGCCTTCAGCACCTCGGGCTTTGTCAGTTCATTCTTGGCCGCCAGATCCAGCAGTTCCTGGTCGGGCAGGCTGCTCCAGATGAAGAACGACATGCGCGAAGCGACCTCGTAGTCATCCAGCGTGCGCACGCTGTCCCCGGCCGCTTCCGCGCGGTACAGGAAGTTCGGACTGGCGAGTATTGCGGACAGAGCATCGCGAATGCCCACATCAAAGGTCGCCGCCTGGCGGCCCTTCTGGTAGAAGGCCAGCAGCGGCTGCATGTCCTCATCCGTCACCGGACGCCGGAAGGCGTGCTGCGCCAGGTTGGCGATGATCTTCTGGGCACAGGGCGCCTCCTCGGCCGCACTGGCAGGCGTGCAGATGAAGATCTTGGCGCGGCTCGGCGTCTCGCTCATGCCGGTGATCTTGAGGGGTCCCTTGATCTGCATGGCATGCACGGCATTCACGCGCTGCTGGCCGCCATCCAGGGTGTTCGGCCGCACGCGTTCGTCACTTTCGGCATAGCTGCGTCGCAGGAACGTAACCGCCACCTTGTGCTGGCCCGCCGTGGCATGAAAGCGGATGTCGCGCAGGCGGCTGTTGACGTGATACACGCCCGCATCCAGGTTCTGGTCGATGTCCTTGTAGTCGTTCTCACCGCCGACGTCGACGCGGTGAATTTCCTTGCCGTCGAGCAGCACGATCACGGTGCTCACAAATTCCAGTTTCGGCACTTCGCGCGCCATCGCCATATCGCCGATGGTGAGGGAATATTCACCGTCGGCCGCGAACCAGTGCTCCGCCACCATGCCGCCACGAGTGCCGAAGGGCATGCCGTCCTGGTACTTCTCCTGGTCGCCCGTGCCCATGCCGGGGCGCGGGTTCAGGGAAATGATCATGTTGGCAATGTTGCCGTAGGTGGTGTCGATCGGGGCGGCCTTCGGATCGCCCACCGCTTCGAGTGCCAGCGCGCGCGCGGCAGCCACGGACTGATCCAGGAAGTTCGGCGTCACCCGCAGCAGATCCGCATTGGTATCGAAGCCATCCTTGAGCGGATCCTCGGGCAGCCAGGCTGCAGCGTCGACATCCAGCCCGATCAGATCGTGCACGGCATTGGCGTATTCACGGCGGTTCAGGCGGCGCAGCGCGACGCGACCCGGATCGGGGTGGGTAGTGGCGTCATCCAGGGTCTTCTCAAGATAGGAAACGAGGTTGTTGACGGCCGCGGCATCGGGACGCTTGCGGCCGGGCGGCGGCATCATCCCGCCGCGCAGTTTGCGCACGGCCTGTTCCCAGATCTTGGCATCCGTCGGGATTGCATCATCGGCCATGGTGTCAAAGGCGACGCCACCGGCCCAGTCCTCGGTGTTATGGCAGTCGAAACAGAACTGCTGGACCGTCTTCCAGTTCCCGTGCGAAGCATCCGCCGGCGCAGCAGACGGGTTCGCGGCCGTGGCGGCAACCCACGAGATGCCACAGGCTGCGATAACGGCGGTCATCGAACGGCGCATTGAAAACACTCGCACACTCCTGATCACGACCGACCATAATCGGGATATGGCCCAGCTGATCAGTAGTATATCCAGCTATTTTTGACGTGCTGCCAAGAGTCACGAACTGCGGCCGTGCGTCACGAACGGCACCGCGCCGAACTCGAAGTCCAGCACGGCCGCGCTTCGGATGTTCCCGGTGCACCCAGAGCGGCTACCGCCCCCACCAAGGCAGGCGGATTATACCTAAGACGGCGGGAATTCTTCCTGTGCCGCTCAAGCTGGTTGATTTGACAACCAGATTACCCTAGATACGCATGTAAGTAATTGATTTCGGTAAAAAATATGCCATAGCGGCCCAAGCCGGGCGCTGACGCTGCGCACTGGATCAGACTAAGGCTTTAGTAATCCGGCGCACGGACAGCTATGCGCCTTGCGAGGTCAGTAGCCGCGCGTCAGCCGTTTACCGCGGCGTGGGCCGCGTCACCCCGCGATTCATTGGCCGGCACAAACCTGCGGGACCGCATCCACTTCGTCACGATCCACTTCTCGCCGCGGATGACCGGTGCCCCGCCGTGCGCCGAGCGCAGGTCCACCTGCATGCGGCTGTTGGTGTATTCGAAATACAGCCCGTTGCCACGGCGCGGCACGACCGACAGTCCCGCTTCCGGGAATACCGTCTCCCCTCCTTCGATCACGTCGTTGAGATAGACGATGAGCGTGCTGACACGCTGGCCGCTGCGCTCGAGCGACTGTGAACTGGCAGGGTTGGAAGGCACCAGGAAATCGAAATGCGGCGGATACTGGCCGCCGGGGTTGTAGTGCAGCACCTGCAGGCCCTCGCTGTTCTGCGCCGGGCTGCTCATGATCGCGGCCAGGCGTTCATCGATCTGGGCGATGAAGGGATTCTCCTGCAGGCGGAAAAACATTCCGTCGCTGCTGCGGTGGTCGACAGCCGTGTTGGCTCCCGAGGTCGGATCGACCACAGTGGAGCGCCGCAGCCGCGGCTGTGCCATGCCGATCAGGCGCTCACACTCCGCGTCGCTGAGCACGCTCTCCAGCGTCACGACGACGGGGCTCTGCAGCCGTTGCAAGACGCGCACCTCCCGGTCGTAAGCGCGGATCAGGTGACTCGGCGCGATGCGCGGCGTCTCATACACATAGCGCGGCGCCTGCGTATCGAGCCGGACGGTGTGCTCGGGCAGCGGTCGACCCGCGGCGTGCGCGCTGACGAATGCATCAATCATCCCGCGCGCGACGTCCGGCTCAAAGTTCCTGCCAACCAAGCCTTCGATCATCACTTCGCGCTGCGCGCCGCGCGCCAGATTGTCGGTAATCCAAGCCCGCAGCCCGGTGGAAAAGTTGATGTGGATGGCCATTTCGACATTCTGCGCGGGCCGCATGACGCCGCCGTTGCAGTTACGTCGCAGCAGTGCGGTCTGCACCAACTGTGTCTTACAAATGCAGTCAGAACGAAGTCTCAAATGTGGGCGAACTGTATGCCATGCGATGCGCTAGAGATCATAAATCTTTAACCGCAAGTTCACCGATTGTGACCAGCATCGCTCGGGGTCGCTCCGCGAGTTGGCGCAAAGCACGCGAGCCACGCTCAGATGCGTGAGCGACCGACAGGTCACGTTTGCTTCTGCCCGGTCAATCAATACAGCGAGGTCTTGAATTATGAATCTCTTCGTTAAGGCGGCGGTCATCGCCGCGGCGCTTGGCGCCAGCGCCGCAGCGAGCGCCGACACCTTTGATTTCTCCTACACGTTCACCGATGGCCAGGAGATTATCGGTTCCTTCACCGGCATCACCACCAACGGCGGACAGTCCGCGACCGACGTCAGCAACCTCCAGGTTTCGCTGAACGGCATAGCATTCGCGCCCGTCACGGTGGGTGGCATCACCTATGGCAATGCGACGCTGCAAGCCAACGCCTGGAACCCGACCCTGGGAAATTTCGATGACACCACCCCGGTGACCATCTATCAGAATGGCGCGCTCAACAATTTCGTGATCTCCGATGTCGACGCCGCGGGGAATACCTCCCCGGATTACGAGTTCGCCTACATCAACGATGCGACCAACGGCATCTTCCAGGTGACCGCGGCCGACTTCCTGCAGAGCGACTCATTCAGCACCGCCGAAGGCAACTCGACCCAGCTGGCAATCGACGCCCCGGGCGTCGCCTCGAGCTGGAAGCTAACCGACGTGTCGGCAGTCCCACTTCCCGGTGCCCTGCCGCTGCTGCTGTCGGGGCTGGGCCTGTTCGGCTTCGCCCGCCGCCGCCGCGCGGCCTGAACGCTGCACTATTTCAACGAACCTCATTCAGGGAGAAAACTGAACATGCAATCCCAATTCAAGACGCTGCGTCCTTCGCGGGTCGCAGCCGCAGTCGCCAGTGCGCTGGCGCTGTGCTCCACCTCGGCCTTCGCCTCCGTGTCCATCGTCAAGGGCGTGGTCGGAGGTGCCCTGTTCACCCCGCCGGTGTTCGCTGACACCGCCGCGGCTTCTTCGTCCTCCAGCACCGTGGCTTCGCTCTATGCCGGCGCCACGGTGTGCTTCGATCTGAACGGCAACGGCGCCTGCGATCCGGGTGAGCCGAGCACCACTACCGCCGCCGACGGCAGCTTCAAGCTGTCCAGCTCGACCCTCGCCCCGCTGGTGGCGCAGATCGGCACTACAGCCACAAACAACGGCCAGCCCATTTCCACTCGGAACGTGTTTCGCGTCAACGTGGCGCAGATCCAGGCCGCCACCAAGAATCCGCTGCTGGCGGCGACGGTCAACATCACCCCTTTGTCCACGGAAGTGGCCTTGGCCATCGAGAACCAAAGTGTGAGCTATACCCAGGCTGTCGATGCCCTGGCCCAGCGCATCGGTGTCTCCTCCGGCGACGTGCTGCTGCCTCCGACGCAGGTCACGGACAGCACCGAAGTGCCGGCCATCCTCAAGGAGTCGGTGGTCGCCCAGAACCGCCTGCAGCTGGCGGCCAAGTTCGTCGACCGCGGCGATACCGTCGGTGAACTGCGCGGCAATTTCGACTGCCCGAACGTCGCGAGCTTCGACCCCACCAATGCCGATGGCTGCACGGGCTCGGATCTGAGCACCGTCGGTACCTTGGCTGCTGAGGAATACGCCTTCAACCTGGAAGGCATGCCGCAGTACGATTATGTGTTCGTCATCATCGAAGAGAACGAGTCGCAGAATGCCGTGTATGGTCAAAAGACCCTGCCGTACATCAATAGCTTCCTGACCTCAGGCAACCTGTACTACAACTACTTCTCCACCGGCGATCCGAGCGAGCCCAACTATCTGGCGCTGGGCGGGGCCGACGACTTCGGCCAAACCAGCGACGAAGGCATTCCTTACCCAGCCATCGTCGGTGTGGTGCCCAATCTGGCTAACTCCATGAAGGCCGCGGGTCTGACTTGGCGCCACTACGAGGGGTCTTTGTGGCCATCACCGGAGGGCACCACCGCGAATGTGGGGGCCAGCAGTTGGAACGCGAAGACCGGCGGCATGTTCTTCGACAATCCCGCCGAGAGCAGCATCGTGGGAGTCGATGGCATCACCTACCCCAGCGGCATTGTTGCCAAGAAGCACAATACCGGCATCTGGTTCGCGGACGCGGTGGCGCAGCCGGACTACCCCTCCAACGCGCGCAGCATTTCGGGCGCGTATGGCTCCACCGACGTCAACGGCAACGCGATCCCGTACAGCTACCCCAGCAATACCAATTCGACCAACGGCGACAATTACACCAGCGCCGGCGACTGGGACAACGCGCTCCAAGCTTATGCCACCGCGGGCAACATCACCTCGTGGTGGACCGGTAACACGCAACCGTGGGTTCAGGACCAGTTCAAGGCCGACCTTGCGAGCGGGAACGTCGCCAACTTGAACATCATTGTCCCCGATACGAAAGATGACATGCACGACACCGGCACGGTGCCACGTACCGATTACTGGGTCCAGAATGTCGTCACCAAGATCAAATCCTCGGCGCTCTGGAACGATCCGACCAAGCGCGTTGCCATCGTCATTACCTTCGACGAAGGCGAATCGGCGACGACCGCCTGCTGTGGCTGGAACCCGGAGCGCAGCGGCGACGGGAAAGCGCAGCTGGTCACGTTCACCGCGAACGGCACAAAGGTCTCGAGTCAGTCCGCTGAGGCGCCGTTCACGGAGGCCTGGAATGGTTCTACCTTCACACCCCCCGCGTATAGCAGTGGCAACCATGGCCATGGCGTGACGACGTTTGGCCTCTACACCAACCAGATGCAGCTGAACGGTGCGCCATCCGGCATCTACGACACGGACTACTACAGCCACTTCTCGTTCGTGCGTACGCTGCAGGACATCTTCGGGCTGGCCGATCCGGGCCTGCCGGGGACCTATATGAACCGCTCCAAGTACACGGAGACGTTCATCAATCAAAACGCCACGGTGCTTCCGGAGTTTGCGAGCAGTTCGAATCCGCACTTCGATGCGGTGCGCGCGATGAACCACGTCTACCAGTTCCCGGCCAGCGTGACTCACGTGAGCTCCGCGGGTGCCGTGACGCCACCGGTGACGGTGGGACCGGATCCGACCCAAACGAACCTCTGGGCTCAATAAGTCGTCCGCGTTCCACGGATGCGATCGGAAAGGGCCGGCGCGAAAGCGCCGGCCCGCGTTGTTAGAACGAAGGCTGCTGCGGCAGATTCGGAGGGCGACATGAACGATTATTCACAGATCCCGCGTGGTGCGGGTGGTATGCGGTGCGTGCTGGCCGCTGGTATCGGGGTCCTCGGAGGCATGGCCTGTCTGGTCCATGCCCAATCCTCGAGCCTGAGCGCTGAGGCGCAGGTGGGCAAGCAGCTGTTCTTCGACACCAACCTTTCGGCGTCGAAAAAGATGTCCTGCGCCTCCTGCCACGATCCCAACAACCACTATGCGCCGACCAACAGTTTGCCGGTTCAGCTGGGCGGCCCGAACCTGACTACACTCGGCCTCAGGGCCGTGCCGACCCTGACATACAAGTTCTACATCCCGCCGTACAACGACAATGCCGCCAATCCGGATGGTGTCAGTACGAACTCGCCGGGCGGCGGTTTCACCTGGGACGGGCGGGCCGACACGCTGGCGCAGCAGACTGCCATACCGCTCCTGTCATCCTTTGAGATGGCCAACAGCAGCCAGGCTGCGGTAGTGCAGGTCGTCCAGAACGCCAGCTACGCCGCACAGTTTCAACAGGTATTCGGAGCCAGTGTTTTCAGCGACCCAGCGACGGCGTTCACCGATGTCGGTCTGGCGCTGGAGGAGTACCAGCTGGAGGATCCCAGCTTCAATGCCTACACCAGCAAGTACGATTACGCCGTCTCACTCGAGTTGAACAACGGGCAGCCTGTTGCGTTGACGGCCGCCGAAAACCGGGGCTACGAGGTTTTCAATTACACTGGCAACTGTTTTGCCTGCCATTACAACGGCCCGATGACCGGGGGCGGCGGAGCTCAGTTCACCGACTTCACGTACGAGAACACGGGCGCACCACGCAACCCGAAAATCCCGGCCAATGCCAGCAGGATCGGCCTGCCGGCGTATTACGACCTGGGGCTGTGCACAGCCGTGAATCCCGATCCGGTGAATGCCTACCTGATTCCGCACGTGATGCCCACGAGCGCTTCGCTGTGCGGCTTGTTCAAAACGCCGACACTGCGCAATGTCGCCACGCGCAACGTTTTTTTCCACAACGGCGTCTTCACATCCCTGGCCCAGGTCATCGACTTTTACAACACACGGGACACCAATCCCGCGAAGTGGTATCCCGCGGTCAACGGGGTGGTGCAGCGATTCAACGACCTTCCGACCGCCCTCAAGGTCAACGTCGACACTGTAGACATTCCTTTCGGCCTGAGCCCGGGCGCGACGCCGTACATGACTGCCCAGAACACTGCGGACCTGCTGTGCTTCCTGGAGACTCTGACCGACGGGTATGTGCAGGGGGTGACCGCGCAGGATCCGATTTGCGTAAATTGACCGACGCAGGGCGTTTCGAGGGAGTAAGTACGTGAATGCAAGAGTGAAGACGAGTGCGTGCATGGCGGCAGTGGTCGGCGTGATGTGCGCGGCAGGCGCGGGGCAGGCCGGTTCCGTGCAGCCCAGTTCGCGGCAGCTGGGCCGGGCGGCGACGCAATTCCTGGCCGACCACGGCGACCTGTGCATGGCCAAGTACACCTGGCCGCGCGATGTCACCCCGGCGGATCGCGAAGCCCACACCAATGATGCCGTGCAACTGCCGGTGTTGGAGCGGCTGGGCCTGGTGGAGTCGATGCTCATTCCAGCGCCGGCGGCGGTCGGCGCGACCTCGGATGCGCCGGAACCCGCCCGGCGCTTTTCGCTGACCGCCAAGGGGCAGCAGTACTACCTGCGAAAAAAGCATACGACGCTGGATGTGCATGGCCAGCCGGTGGACCACGACGCCGACTTCTGTTTGGCGCACCTGACCCTGGACAAGGTGGTCAAATGGACACCACCCGAGGCGGTCCACGGCCAATTGGAGACCCTGGTCCACTACACGTACCACGTCATGCCTGTGCAGTGGATGACCGATCCGGAGGCGCGCAAGGTCTTTCCGGTGGCCGACCGGATCATCCGCGGCCAGGGTAACATGCTGATGAGCGTGACCGTGCGTCTAGAGGGCGGCAAATGGGTGCCGGTGCTGCCGGGCCAGTGACGCTGAAGCAACGGGTCGCCCGACGGTGCGGGGGTCGGTGCTCGCGCACCCGCAGATTCAAGGCATCCGCCACCTGCTGCAGCCGCTCAGCTGTCACGCCGCGGTATTGCGCCGCCGCTTTCACCGCGTGAGCTTCAATCCCTCTAGAATCTGCATCGGCAGACTGGCAAGATTAAAATTATAACTATTTGATTTAATGAATAATATAGAATCCCACACCCCCGTCATGCAGCAGTACCTGCGCCTGAAGGCGCAATACCCGCAGGTGCTGTTGTTCTACCGGATGGGGGACTTCTACGAGCTGTTCTTCGAGGACGCCCGGCGCGCGGCCGCCCTGCTCGACATCACCCTGACGGCGCGCGGTCAGTCGGCGGGACAGCCCATTCCCATGGCCGGCGTGCCCGCCCATGCCGCCGAGGGGTATCTCGCGCGGCTGGTGCGCAAGGGTGAAAGCGTCGCGGTGTGCGAGCAGATGGGGGATCCGGCCAAGTCCAAAGGACCGGTGGAAAGGCAAGTCGTGCGGGTCATTACACCCGGCACGGTCACGGATGCCGCCTTGCTCGATGAGCGGCGCGAAACATTGCTCGCCGCCGTAGTCCAGGAGGGTGAGAACTTCGGCCTCGCCTGGCTGGATCTGGCCGCCGGACGCTTCACGCTGCTGGAATCGACCGGTACCCAAACCCTCATCGGCGAACTGGAACGGCTGCGGCCCGCAGAACTGCTGCTCAACGAAAATGCCGCCCGCGACGCCGTGGAGCGTCCCGGCACGGCGCTGCGCCCCCGACCCCCTTGGCACTTCGAAGCGCAGACCTGCGCGCGCGCGCTCAATCAGCAGCTGGGCACTCTCGACCTGCAGGGATTCGGCCTGCGTGCGGATTCGCTGGCCATCTGCGCCGCCGGGGCCCTGCTGCAGTACGTGGCTGAAACGCAGAAAGCCGCGGTGCCCCATATCCGCACACTGAATGTGGAGCAGCGTGGCGATGCCTTGATGCTCGATGCGGCGACCCGTCGCAACCTGGAACTGGATACCAGTCTGTCCGGCAATGCGCAGGCCACGCTGTTCGCTCTGGTCGATCGCTGCGTCACGGCCATGGGCTCTCGGCAACTGCGCCGCTGGTTGAACCGCACGCTCACCGATCACGCGGAACTGCGCCAGCGCTACCAGGCCCTCACCGCACTGATCGATCGGCGCCGCTTCGAAGCCCTGCGCGAACCCCTCGCAGGCATCGGTGATGTGGAGCGCATCCTGTCGCGAGTCGCGCTGCGCTCGGCGCGGCCGCGGGATCTGGCGCAGTTGCGCACGGCCGTCGCGTTGCTGCCGCAGCTGGCGCTCGCCGCCGCCGGACCCGCCGCGGATTCCCCGCTGCTCAACGGCCTGTTGGGCAGCACCGGGCATCACGCGCAGATCTACGAACTGCTGGCGCAGGCCATCGCGGCGGAGCCCCCGGCGCTGTTGCGCGAAGGCGCTGTCATCGCCCCCGGCTACGATGCCGAACTGGATGAACTGCGGCACATCGCCACGAATACGGATGCCTTTCTGCTGGAACTGGAACAGCGCGAGCGCGAGCGGGCGGGCATCCCGGGCCTGAAGCTGGGATTCAACCGTGTGCAGGGTTTTTTCATAGAAGTGTCACGCAAGGATGCGGAGCGCGTCCCCGCGGACTATGTCCGTCGCCAGACCGTGAAATCCGCCGAGCGTTTCATCACGAGCGAATTGAAGGGCTTCGAAGACAAGGTGCTAAGCGCCCGTGAGCGCGCGCTCGCGCGCGAGCGCGAACTGTTCGACACAGTGCTCACTCGATTGATTGAGCATCTGGGTGCGCTGCAGGCCACTGCCGCCGCGGTGTCGCAGCTGGATGCCTTGGGGAGCCTGGCCGAACGCGCCTGCGCGCTGCAGTGGCTGGAGCCAAAGCTGGTGACCGAGCCGCGCTTGCATATCGAAGCGGGCCGCCACCCGGTGGTCGAGCAATTCCTGGGCAGCGGCACTTTCGTGCCCAACGACCTGGACCTGGACGACCGCCGCCGCATGCTGGTCATCACCGGCCCCAACATGGGGGGCAAATCCACTTACATGCGCCAGACGGCGCTCATCGTCGTGCTGGCCCATATGGGCAGCTTCGTGCCCGCGGACCTGGCGATCATCGGCCCGCTGGATCGAATCTTCACCCGCATCGGCGCGGCTGATGACCTGGCAGGCGGCCGCTCGACCTTCATGGTGGAAATGACCGAGGCTGCGAATATTCTCAACAACGCCACCCCTCGCAGCCTGATCCTGATGGACGAGATCGGCCGCGGCACCAGCACCTTCGACGGACTGTCGCTGGCGTGGGCCATCGCGCGTCATATCGCAACCAAGACCCGTGCCATGACCTTGTTCGCCACGCATTATTTTGAACTGACGAGCCTGGCGACGGAACTCGAGGCCTGCGTGAATGTGCATCTCGATGCCACCGAGCACGCCGATGGCATCATTTTCCTGCACGCCGTCAAGGAAGGCCCGGCGGATCGCAGCTATGGACTGCAGGTCGCGCAACTGGCCGGCGTGCCACGCGAGGTCATCGTCCGCGCCCGGCAGTTTCTGGTGGGGCTGGAGAATCAGCGCGACCGCCACCGTCCGCCCAGTCCGCAGGGGGAACTGCCGCTGCTGGACCCCCCGGCTGCATCTGCCAAGGACGATGCGGCCCATGCGCTGCGCGCCGCGGTCGCACAAATCAACCCCGATGAATTGTCGCCGAAGGCCGCGCTTGAGACGCTGTACCGGCTGCGCGCGTTGCTGAAGAACTGAATCCCGGTCAGACCGCCGGCGGCGGCGTGCGCACCCGGATGTGCAGCTCGCGCAGCTGCTGCTCGCTGACTTCGGAGGGCGCGTCCGTCATCTGATCGGCCGCCGTCTGCGTCTTGGGGAAGGCAATCACATCGCGAATGCTCTCGGCACCGGCCATCAGCATGGCGAGGCGATCAAGGCCGAAGGCGATGCCACCGTGCGGGGGCGCGCCAAACTTCAGTGCATCCAGCAGGAAGCCGAACTTCTGCTGTGCCGCCTCGGCGCCGATGCCGAGCAGCGCAAATACCGCCGACTGCAGCTCCTGGCGATGTATGCGCACCGAGCCGCCGCCGATCTCCGAACCATTCAGTACCATGTCGTAGGCTTTGGCGAGGGCGGTACCCGGATTGGCCGCGAGCGCGACCGGGTCCTCATTCAAAGGCGAAGTGAAGGGATGATGCATGGCCACCCAGCGCTTCGCATCGGCATCCCATTCAAACATCGGGAAGTCGAGCACCCACAGCGGGCGCCACGCCGTCTCGACCAGCTTGAGGTCCTGGCCGACCTTGATGCGCAGCGCCCCGAGTGAATCGTTGACCACCTTTTCGGTATCGGCGCCAAAGAAAATAAGGTCGTTGTTCGTGGCGCCCGTGCGCGCGAGGATGCCCGCCACCGCCGCATCGCTCAGGAACTTGATGATCGGTGACTGCAGGCCATCGCGGCCCCTGGTGATTTCATTGACCTTCACATAGGCCAGGCCCTTGGCGCCGTAGCGCGCGACGAAGGTGGTGTAATCGTCGATTTCCTTGCGCGTCAGGGCATTCCCACCCGGCACTCGCAGTGCCGCGACGCGCCCCGCGGGATCATTGGCCGGCCCGGCGAATACTTTGAAACTGCAGTCCTTGACCAGATCCGCGACATCCACCAGTTCCAGCGCAATGCGCAGGTCCGGCTTGTCGGAACCGTAGCGGCGCATCGCCTCCGCATAGGTCATGCGCGGTATCGGGTCGGGCAATGAGACCTGCATGACTTCGGTGAACAGATGGCGCAGCAGACCTTCCATCGACGCCATGATGTCGTCCTGGGTCAGGAACGAGGTCTCGATGTCCAGCTGGGTGAATTCCGGCTGGCGGTCGGCGCGCAGATCCTCGTCGCGGAAGCAGCGCACGATCTGGTAGTACCGGTCAAAGCCCGCCACCATCAGCAATTGCTTGAAGATCTGCGGCGACTGCGGCAGGGCAAAGAACTTGCCCGCGTGCGTACGGCTGGGCACGAGGTAGTCGCGCGCCCCTTCCGGGGTGGACTTGCCCAGCACCGGGGTTTCAATATCGATGTAGCCGTTGCCGTCCAGGTAGCGGCGCATGGCACGGGTGATGTGATGCCGCTGGCGCAGACGTTTGATCATCACGTCGCGTCGCAGGTCCAGGTAACGGTACTTGAGGCGCACTTCCTCGCTGACGTGCTCGTCCAGCTGGAAGGGCAGCGGCTCGGAGCGATTCAGCACCGTGAGCGCGCGTGCCAGCAGTTCCACCTGGCCGGACCGCAGATTGGCATTCACGGTTCCGGCCGGGCGGAAGCGCACCTTGCCTTTGACCTGGATGACAAATTCACTGCGCAGGCGCTCAGCCTCGCTGAACACCTCCTGGGAATCCGGATCGAAGACCACCTGCAGCAGGCCTTCGCGGTCCCGCAGATCAACGAAAATCACCCCGCCATGATCACGGCGACGATGGACCCAGCCGGCGACGGTCACCTCCTCAGAGGTGAGCTTTTCGTCGACATTTCCGCAGTAATGAGTGCGCATAGGGCGCCGGATGTTACGGACGGAGCGGCAAATGAGCAACCGGCGCGTCCGGCACAACGACCCCGCAGGTGACGATCATCTTCATGGCGGCATCCACCGACATGTCCAGCTCGATCAACTGGTCTTGCGGCACCAGAATGATGAATCCTGACGTCGGATTGGGCGCCGTGGAAATGAACACGCACCTGACGTGCTGGCCGGTGCGGCTGCTGACCTCGGCCACGTCCTCCGCCGTCACGAAGCCGATGCTCCAGATTCCGGGCCGGGGATATTCCACCGCCACGACCTGCCGGAAGGAATTGCTGGATGACAGCACGCTCTCGGTGAAGCTCCTCACCCCACCATAGACCGACCGCACCAGCGGAATGCGCTGCATCAGATCTTCCCAGTAGCCGACCAGCTGCCGACCGATGAGGTTGGTGACGAGCAGCCCCGTCAACAGGACCACGAGAAACGCAAATATCACGCCCAGGCCGGGCAGATGGAACCCGAGCAAGGTCAACGGCTGGTACCGGGTCGGCAGCAGCAGCAGCGTGCGATCCATCAGCGTCACGACGAAGCTGATGACCCAGATGGTGGCGATGATCGGCAGCCACACCAGGATGCCGGCCACCAGCAGCCGGCGCAGACTGACGGAGCGCTTGCCGACTTTTACGGCTCGCGGCTCATCGGCCACGACGTTTGCTGGCCTTGGCTTTGGCCTTGGGGGCAGGCTTGCGCGCCGGTGCCTTGGCGGCTGGCTTGGCAGCCGATTTGGCGGGCTTTCCCACCGCGGACTTGCTGGCCGAGCGGCTCGCGGTACCACCGGTACCCGGCTCGCTGGCGCTGGCCTTCTCGGCGGGCTTGGACTCGGACTTGCTGTCCGTGGCCTTGCCGTCACCAGCCTGGGAGCCGCCGGCTTTCGCGTCCGCTGGCGGGGGCGTCTCGCGCGCCTTGGCGTCCGGCCCGTCGTCGCCGCCCGCAAGGTTGCGCTTGGATTCCTTGTCGGACTTGAAATCCGTTTCGTACCAGCCGCCACCCTTCAAACGGAATACTGGCGCCGAGATCAGCTTTTTGAGTGTGCTCTTGCCGCAGGAGGGACACTTCTTCAGCGGCGTATCACTGATCTTTTGCATGACCTCTGTGTAGAACTTGCAGCTGGCGCATTCGTATTCGTAGAACGGCATGGAAACTTCGCTTCCGGCGTCGATATTGGGGTTAAACCGACTTCAATGACGGCAAAGTATACAGGCTATGCCGCCTGTTCGACCGACCGGGTGAAGGCCAGCCGGCCGTCCCGCACGCTCACCCGGATGGTATCGCCAGGCGTGAAGTCGCCCCGCAGGATGTGCTGCGCCAGTGGATTCTCGATCTGCTGCTGAATGGCGCGTTTCAACGGCCTTGCACCATATACCGGGTCGAAGCCGGCCTCACCCAGCAGGTCGCGCGCGCTCTCGTCCAGGACGATCTCCAGATTGCGGTCCTGCAGGCGCTTGCGCAGGTATACCAGCTGGATATCGACGATCTTGCGGATCTGTTCGGTGCTGAGCGGATGGAACACGACGATGTCATCGATTCGGTTGATGAACTCCGGCCGGAACGACTGCTGCACGATCTCCATGACCGCAGTGCGCATGCGCGAGTAGTTCTTCTCGCCCGCGTACTCCTGGATGACATTTGACCCCAGGTTCGAGGTCATGATGATCACGGTATTGCGGAAATCGACGGTGCGGCCCTGCCCATCGGTGAGCCGGCCGTCATCGAGTACCTGCAGCAACACATTGAACACATCGGGGTGGGCCTTCTCGACCTCATCCAACAGGATCACGGCATAGGGGCGACGCCGCACCGCTTCGGTCAGATAGCCCCCTTCCTCATAGCCGACATAGCCGGGCGGTGCGCCAATCAGGCGCGCGACCGAGTGCTTTTCCATGAACTCGGACATGTCGATGCGGATCATCGACTCCTCGGTGTCGAACAGGAAATCGGCGAGCGCCTTGCACAGTTCGGTCTTGCCGACGCCCGTCGGCCCCAGAAACAGGAACGAGCCATTCGGACGTCGCGGATCTGACAGTCCCGCCCGCGAGCGGCGGATGGCATCCGAAACGATGCGCACCGCGTCGTCCTGTCCGACCACACGCCGCTCCAGGGCGCTCTCCATGCGCAGCAGTTTCTCCTTCTCACCTTCGAGCATCTTGCTCACCGGAATGCCGGTCCATTTGGAGACGACCTCGGCGATCTCCTCCTCGGTGACCTTGTTGCGGACCAGCTGCGTATCCTGGTTCTCCGCGGCAACGGCCTGCGCCAGGCGTTTCTCCAGCTCGGGCATGCGCCCGTATTGCAGTTCGGCCATCTTGCCGAGGTCACTGGCGCGGCGCGCGCCATCCAGTTCCACGCGCACGCGCTCCATTTCCTCGCGGATCGTCGCGGCCCCCTGCAGCGCCGCTTTTTCCGACTTCCACACCTCTTCCATGTCGGCGTATTCACGCGAGAGGCCCTCGAGGGTTTCATCGAGGGTCCGCAGGCGCTTGCGCGAAGCCTCATCGGTCTCTTTCTTCAGCGCCTCGCGCTCGATCTTCAGCTGAATCAGCCGCCGCTCGAGACGATCGAGCACTTCGGGCTTGGAGTCGATTTCCATGCGGATGCGCGCTGCGGCCTCATCGATGAGATCGATGGCCTTGTCGGGCAACTGGCGGTCTGCGATATAGCGATGCGACAGGGTCGCCGCCGCGACGATTGCCGGATCGGTGATGTCGACCCGGTGGTGCACCTCATAACGCTGCTGCAGGCCGCGCAGGATCGCGATGGTGTCTTCGACCGAAGGCTCGTTCACCATGACGCGCTGGAAGCGCCGCTCCAGTGCCGCGTCCTTTTCGATGTACTTGCGGTACTCGTCGAGCGTGGTCGCGCCGATGCAATGCAGCTCGCCGCGCGCCAGTGCGGGTTTCAGCATGTTGCCGGCATCCATGGAGCCTTCGGCACGGCCCGCGCCGACCACGGTATGCAGCTCGTCAATGAACAGGATGACCTGGCCTTCCTGCTTGGCAAGATCATTCAGCACACCCTTGAGCCGCTCTTCGAACTCGCCGCGGAATTTCGCCCCGGCAATCAACGCACCCATATCGAGTGCGAGGATGCGGCGGTTGCGCAGGCCCTCGGGCACTTCGCCATTGACGATGCGCTGCGCCAATCCTTCGGCGATCGCGGTCTTGCCCACACCCGGCTCACCGATCAGCACCGGATTGTTCTTGGTGCGACGCTGCAGCACCTGGATGGTACGGCGAATTTCATCGTCCCGACCGATGACCGGATCGAGCTTGCCCGACTCGGCGCGGGCGGTCAGATCCACGGTGTACTTGGCCAGTGCCCCGCGCTGCTCCTCGGCATTCGCGTCAGTGACCTTGTCGCCGCCGCGCACGTCGGCGATGGCCTTCTCGACGGCCGCTTTGGTCAGTCCCGCGTCCTTGAAGATGCGACTCAGAGCGCCGCGATCCTCGAAACCGGCGAGGACAAACAGCTCACTGGCAATGAACTGGTCCTGGCGCTGCTGCGCGAGCTTGTCGGTTACATTCAGCAGGCGTTGCAGGTCGTTGGAAATATGCACATCCCCGGCCGTGCCCTGCACCGTCGGCAGCTGGTCCACGAGACTGGCCAGGTCGGCACGCAGCTTGGTCAGATTGGCGCCCGCTTTGAGTACCAAGGGGCGAACGGTGCCGCCTTGCTGCTCGAGCATCGCCAACAGCAGATGTGCCGGCTCGATCAGCTGCTGATCCCGGCCCACGGCCAGGGACTGGGCATCCCCCAGCGCCGCCTGAAACTTGCCCGTCAGTTTATCCATCCGCATTGGTATCCCCTCGAACCTTCAAGTTATCTGTTCCCGTTGTGGGGGTTCAGGTGAGCCAGATCAAGGCCGCCATGCGTCCCGAACGCCCGTCGCGGCGATAGGAAAAAAAGTTCTCGGCATCGCTGAACGTGCACCACCTGCCCCCGTGAATGGCGCCCAGGCCGCAGGCCGCCAACCGCTGCCGCGCCAGGGCGACCAGGTCGCACTGCCAGCGCCCGCGCGCATTGGCGCGGAAGGCGGCCTCGATCTCGGCCGCACCAGCGGCCCCTGCGGCACCGACAAAGGTCTCACGAACCTCCGCTCCGACCTCGAAGTTCGCCGGACCGATGCCCGGCCCGATCCAGGCGCGCAGCTGCCCGGGGGGCACTGCCATTGCCGCGATCGTCGCCTCCAGGACCCCCGCCGCCAGGCCGCGCCAGCCGGCGTGCGCGGCCCCGACCACCGATCCGTCCAGGGCGGCGAACAGCACCGGCAGGCAATCGGCAACCTGGATCACGCAGATCCGTCCGACCTGACTCGTGACCGCCGCGTCGGCCGTGAGGTTGGCCTCGCCCGGCGCGCCGAGCCGCACCACCTGCGCGCCGTGCACCTGCGTGAGCCAGGCCGGCTCAGTGGGCAGACCAAAGGTGGTGGCAATGCGGCGGCGATTTTCCGCGACGGCCGCGGGTGCATCCTCCACATGCGTGCCCACGTTCAGCGATGCGTACGGTCCCACGCTGACCCCCCCACCGCGCAGGGTGAATACCGAGCGCACGCGTTCGGGGACCGGCCAGTCGGGCCTGAGCCAGCAAGGCCCGCCGCAGGCTGCTCTAGCGCCGGACCCTGGCATGGGAGGCGGCGCTGGCCTGGGTGTGGGCGCGCTGGTCCGCCGCCAGCGCTGCGATAAGGTCCTGCATATCCGTCGGGATGGGCGCCTGCCACGAGAGCGCCTCGCCCGTAAAGGGGTGTTGCAGGCCCAGGTGCGCCGCATGCAGGGCCTGGCGCCGGAAACCGTCCAGGGTGGCCCGCAGTTGATCCGAGGCACCCGCCGGATAGCGGCGTCGGGCGCCATAAACCGGGTCCCCGACCACCGGATGACCGATATGCGCCAGGTGCACGCGGATCTGGTGCGTACGCCCGGTCTCCAGCTGCGCCAGAACCTGGGTGTGGGCGCGAAACCGTTCAATGACGCGAAAATGGGTCACCGCCGCACGCCCATCCGCGCGCACTGCCATCTTGGTTCGGGCGGAGCGGTGCCGGCCGATCGGCTCATCAACGGTGCGTCCCCCGGTGAGGACGCCGAGGCACACCGCCACGTAGCGGCGTTCGATTTCGCGGGCCGCCAGTGCCTCGACCAATACCCGGTGGGATTCGACGGTGCGGGCCACGACCATCAGGCCGCTCGTGTCCTTGTCCAGCCGATGGATCAATCCGGCCCGCGGCACCAGCGCCAGCCGCGGATCCAGTCCGAGCAAGGCATTCTGCAAGGTCCGGCCAGGATTGCCGGCGCCCGGGTGGACGACCACGCCGGCCGGTTTGTTGATGATGCGCAGCGCCTCATCCTCATACACCACCTGGACCGGCAGCGACTCGGCCGCGACCGTCGTTTCGGCCTCGATCCGCGCCTGGATATGCACCTGCTCGCCCCCTAACACCTTGTCCTTGGAGCGGGGCAAACTGCCGTTGAGCGTGACAGCGCCGGCCTCGATCCAGCCCTGCAGCCGCTGCCGCGAATACTGGGGGAACAGGCGCGCGAGGGCCTGGTCCAGGCGCAGCCCGGCCAGCTCCTCGGAAATATCGATTTGGTGGCTGCGGAACTCGACGGTCAAGCAACAGTCCTAGTGCTAATCGTGAATTGGCTATACTGCCGGCCTGCGGCCAGCCAGCCAGGCAAAACTTAAGGGGCCTTTTACAACATGTCTGCCAATGGCCTAGCCCGTGGCCTGATCCTCGCATTGTGCATCACTTCGGTCCTGCTGACCGGGTGTGAGTCCAGTCGCGAGCGCAAGTTGCTGAATTCCAATCCGGCCGCCATCTACAAGGTGGCGCACGCGCGCATGGAAAGTGGTGATTACAAGTCCGCCATCAAGCTGATGGAGGCCCTGACGGCCCGCTTCCCGTTCACCGAGCAGGCGCGCCAGTCACACCTGGACCTTATCTACTGCTACTACAAGGATAACGAAGGCGAATCGTCCACCGATGCTGCCGATACCTTCATCCGCGAGAATCCCATCAACCCCCGCGTCGACTACGCCTACTACGTCAAGGGGCTGGTGGACTTCGAGCGCACACCGAACCTGATCGAGCGCTGGTTCCACGCGGATCTGACCAAGCGGCCGCCCTCCACGGCACGCAAATCCTTCGATTCGTTTCGTCACATCGTGCAGCAGTATCCGAAGAGCCCGTACGCCCACGACGCGCTGCAGCGCATGATTTATCTGCGCAATCGGCTGGCTGAGTATGACGTGCATGTGGCCGAGTACTACATGCAGCGTGGTGCCTATGTGGGCGCATCCCAACGGGCCGCGGCCAGCATCCAGGAGTTCGACGGCGCGCCCGCAACGCAGGACGCCCTGAAGATTCTGATCGCGGCGAATGAGCGCCTCGGCCTGAATGACAAGGCCGACGCGGCGCGCAAGGTCTACAACGAAAACTTCAGCGGCAAGACGCCGAACCTGAAAGCGGAGAAAGACCGCCACTGGTGGCAGTTCTGGAAGTAAGTCAACGCCGGTAGCCGTTCGTGATCGGATAGCGCCAGTCGCGGCCAAAGGCACGGCGGCTGACCCGAACACCAGGAGGCGCCTGGCGGCGCTTGTACTCATTGCGTTTGACCAGGTCGAGCACCCGGCCGATCGTCGCCCGATCGAAGCCGCGCGCCTGGATCTGATCCACCGACAAGTCCTCCTCGATGAAGGCCTCGAGGATGGCATCCAGCACTTCGTACGGTGGCAGCGAATCGGAGTCCTTCTGGTCCGGTCGAAGTTCGGCCGAGGGCGGCCGATCGATCACCCGCCGCGGAATGACTTCACCGTTGCGATTGCGGTACGCCGCCAACCGGTACACGAGCAGCTTGCTGCAATCCTTGATGGGCGCGAAGCCGCCTGCCATATCGCCGTACAACGTGGCGTAGCCGACGGCCATTTCACTCTTGTTGCCCGTGGTCAGCAGCATGCGGCCGGTTTTATTCGAGATACCCATCAGCAGCAGCATGCGGCAGCGTGACTGGATGTTCTCCTCGGTGGTATCAGGCTGCCGGCCCGCGAACTCGCCGCTGAGGGCCGCCAGGGTCGCCTCGAACATGCCTTCTATCGGAATCACGCTGTAATGCACGCCCATGCCCCGCGCCTGCGCCTGCGCATCATCGAGACTCATCTGCGCCGTGTAGCGCGAGGGCATCATGACGGCATGAACGCGCTGCGGTCCCAGGGCGTCCACGGCAATGGCCAGCGTCAGCGCGGAATCCACGCCGCCCGAGAGGCCCATGACCACACCGGGGAAGCCGTGCTTGGTCACGTAGTCGCGCACGCCCAGCACCAGTGCCTGGTATACCGTGGCAACGTCTGAAAGTTCCGGCGCGACGCTGGCGGGAACCGGCACGACGCGGCCGTGTTCGCGCACGAACTCGACCAGGTACGTGCCTTCCGCGAAGCCCGGTGCGCGCATCACGACCGCGCCGGCGGCGTCCATGACAAACGAATTACCATCGAACACCAGCTCGTCCTGGCCGCCGACCATGTTCACATAGGCCACCGGCAACTTCACATCCGCGACCCGCTCGCGCGTCACACGCTCGCGTTCGCTTTGCTTATGCACTTCGAATGGCGAGGCATTGATGATGATCAGCAGCTCGGCGCCCGCAGCACGCGCCTGGCGCGCCGCATCGCACTCCCACATGTCCTCGCACACCAGCAGCCCAATGCGAAAGCCGCGATGCGCAAACACCGTTGCGTCGCTGCCGGCGCGGAAGTAACGCTTCTCATCGAACACCTTGTAGTTCGGCAGTTCGCGCTTGCGGTGGTTGGCAATGAGCGCGCCATCGCACAGCAGTGCCGCCGAATTGTAGATGTCCGAGCCCACATACTCCGGGTAACCCACGATCACTCCCGTGCCACCGCGCACGGCGTCGCGCACCGTGGCCAGCGCCCGATCGATCGAATGGCGAAAACCACCATGGAACAGCAGATCCTCCGGCGGATAGCCCGACAGCGTCAGTTCGGGGAATACCAGCAGATCCGGCGCAAGCGCGGTACGGGCGCGCGCCACCGAATCGATGACGCGCGCCGCATTTCCCTGGGCATCGCCGACCAGGAAGTCCAGCTGCGCAAGCCCGATCCGCAGCCGCGCCTCAGTGCTCATGACACATTTTTTACCGGCTCCGACGGCGACCCTTGGCTGCCGTCTTGGCCTTGGCCACGGGCTTGCGCGCGAGCTTCGCTTTGGGATTCCTGCGGGACCGCTTGGCCGCCTTGCGCTTCTTGGGCACCGCCGGCGCCGGCGCCGCCGCTTTGGCGGCATGCAGACGTGCGGTGCCGCGCGCCAGCACCGGCGGCAGTCCGCCGGTAGGCTTGGCGCGGCGCGGACGGCCCTTGAGCAGTTCGGCCATGGTCGAACCCAGTTGCGCCGGTGATTTCACGGTGCGCACGCCGGCGGCCTCCAATGCCGCGAACTTGTCGGCGGCCGTGCCCTTGCCACCGGCAACGATCGCACCGGCATGGCCCATGCGCTTGCCCGGCGGAGCGGTAACGCCCGCAATATAGGCCACGACGGGCTTGGTCACGAAGCGCCGGATGAACGCTGCGCCAGCCTCCTCGTCGCTGCCACCGATCTCGCCCACCATGATGATCCCCTCGGTGCGCGGGTCGCGTTCGAACAGCTCCAGGACATCGACGAAATTCATGCCGCGCACCGGGTCGCCGCCAATCCCTACGCAGGTACTTTGTCCGAGGCCCTCGCGAGTGGTCTGGAAGACGGCCTCGTAGGTCAGCGTACCCGAGCGCGACACGATGCCAACCGCACCTTTCTTGTGGATGAAGCCCGGCATGATGCCGATCTTGCACTCATCCGGCGTGATCACGCCGGGGCAGTTCGGACCGACCAGCCGCGTCACCGTCCCGGCAAGGGCGGCCTTCACGCGCACCATGTCGTTCACGGGAATGCCCTCGGTGATGCATACCACCAGCTCGATGCCCGCATCGGCGGCTTCGAGGATGGCATCGGCCGCGAACGGCGCCGGCACGTAGATCATGCTCACCGTAGCGCCCGTGGCGCGCACCGCGGCATCGACCGTGTCGAATACCGGCTGGCCCAGATGCGTCGTGCCGCCGCGGCCCGGTGTGGTGCCGCCGACCAGCTTGGTGCCATAGGCCAGGCATTGCTCGGAATGGAACGTACCCTGCTTGCCCGTGAAGCCCTGGCAGATCACGCGGCTGTTCTTGTCGATAAGAATGCTCATCAGATTTTCAACCTTTCCTGGCCAGCGACACGGCCTTGCGCGCCGCATCCGTCAGGTCCGCTGCCGGGGTGATCGTAAGCCCGCTCTTGGCGAGCATTTCGCGCGCCTGCGGCGCATTCGTGCCTTCGAGGCGTACCACCACTGGCACCTTTACACCGACGTGTTTGACGGCATTGATCACGCCCTCGGCGATCAGGTCGCAGCGGACGATGCCGCCGAAGATGTTGACCAGGATGGCACGCACGTTGGGATTCGACAGGATCAGCTCAAATGCGGCCGTGACCCGCTCACTGGTGGCGCCACCGCCTACGTCCAGGAAGTTGGCAGGCTTGCCCCCGTGCAGCTTGATCAGGTCCATGGTGGCCATCGCGAGGCCCGCGCCATTGACCATGCAGGCGATGTTGCCGTCGAGGGATACGTAGTTGAGGTCGTGCTCGGCGGCACGGCGCTCCATCGGATCTTCCTGCGCGGCATCGCGCATCGCGGCAAGCTCCACCTGGCGGAACAGGGCGTTGTCGTCGATGTTGATTTTGGCGTCCAGGGCCATCAGATCGCCCGCCTCGGTCACGATCAGGGGATTGATTTCGACCAGGCTCGCATCCTGCTCCACATACAGCTGGTACAGCGCGAGCGAGATCTTCTGGAAGGCCGCGATCTGTGGGCCTGCGAAGCCCAGTGCAAAGGCGAGCTTGCGGCACTGGTAGGGCTGCAGGCCCGTAGCCGGATGCACGCTGACGGAAACAATCTTCTCCGGCGTGTGCGCCGCGACCTCTTCGATGTCCATGCCACCGGCAACCGAGGCGATCAACGCGATACGGCCCTTGTCGCGGTTCAGGGTGAGGGACAGGTACACCTCGCGGGCGATCCGCGAGCCAGATTCGACGTAGACCTTGTCGATGGGCAGCCCTTCGGCTCCGGTCTGCGCGGTCACCAGGCGCCGCCCCAGCATGCCGGCCGCGGCGGCCCGCACGGCCTCCAGGTCACGGACCACCTTGACACCTCCGGCCTTGCCGCGACCGCCGGCGTGGACCTGTGCTTTCACGACCCACACCGGGCCACCCAGTGACTGGGCCACGGCGACGGCCTCATCGGGACTGCCGGCGACGCGACCGGCTGGCACCGGAATGCCAAAGCTGCGAAAGACGTCCTTCGCCTGATACTCGTGCAAGTTCATGCTGGAGGCTGACCTTTAATAGATGGGGAATCTTGTTATTGTGCCAAAGATGCTAAAGTCGCGCCCGCGCATGAGCACGGGTTGCGACAGGCATACCAGTCCGGGGCGCGGCTGATGCCGGATGCCGTCCCAAATCCGACGCCGGTGCCCAGTGATCTGGCATGGCGTGTCATCGGTCTTACCAACCTTTATCGGCTGCTCCTGCCCCCGGTTCTGCTGATTCTGCAGGGACTTGCCAGTCCTGGAATCCTCGTGCCCGCCCCCGAACCGCGGTTATTCCAGGTGGTCTGCTTCGGCTACCTGGTGGCCGGGCTGTTACTGATCCTGGCGCGGCGGATTCCGCGGCCGCGTCTGCGCATCCTTGCGCTCGTGAACGCCACCGTCGATACCGTGGCGATTTCGTTCATTTTGTACACCTGCGGCGGTGTCGGCAGCGGTCTGGGGATACTGCTGGTGCTTCCCGTGGGGGCCATGGCCCTGCTTGGAGGCACCAAGGACGCCTTCCTGGTGCCGTCCATCGCCACGCTGGGGTTGCTGGCGCAGCAATTCGCGGCCAACCTGGCCGGCTACGCGGCGCCCACCGACTTCACCACTGCCGGCATGCTCGGTGTGGTGCTGTTCGTCATCGGCCTGTCCGTGTGGCCCATCGCCGACCGCCTGCGCGAGAGCGAGGCCCTGGTCCGGCGCCAGGAAGTCGACCTCGCCAACCTTCAGCAGCTCTCCCATTACATCGTCCAGCACCTGCGCGAGAGCATCCTGGTCGTGGATACCGAGGACCAGATCCGCCTGATCAACGAATCCGCGGCGAGCCTGCTGAACGCGGAAGCCGCCTTTCCAGGCGCCCTGCTGGGTGAAGCCTCCCCGCGCCTGTTGTACCTTCTTGAAACCTGGCGCCAGCGTACGAATGGCGTCAATGTCGGCGCCGAGACCCTCGTCAGCGCCGACGGTGCACGGATGTTGCGACCCCACTTCGCGGCGCTGGGCAATGCCGAACCGGCCGCGGTCCTGGTGTTCCTGGAGGACATGAGTCTGATCGCCGAGAAGGCCCAGCAACTGAAGCTTGCTGCCCTCGGCCGTCTCAGTGCGAGCATTGCCCACGAGATCCGCAACCCGGTCGGCGCCATGAGCCAGGCCGGTCAGTTGTTGAGCGAATCGCAGCTGGCACCCGAGGATCACCGGCTTACGGACATCATTACCAAGAACGCGGAACGCGTCAGCGTCATCATTAACAATGTTCTGCAGCTCTCACGGCGTGAAGCGACCCAGGTGGAGACCTTCGAGCTGGCGAGCTGGATCGAGGACTTCCGCGACGAGTTTTGCGAAACCATGCAGTGGCGTCCGGAGCAGCTGGTCAGTATCAACGTCGATACCAGCCCATCACCCACGGGGACCTACCCGGTGCTGGCGCTGCGCGAGATCCGCGAAGGCCACGACCCGTCGCGGCAGACAGCGCTGGAAGTCACCGCCGATCCGACCCAGTTGCGGCAGGTAGTGTGGAATCTGTGTGACAACGCCATCAAGTACGGTCTGCGCAACCGCATGACGGATGTCATTGAGATCCGCTACGGGCGACTCAAACCGGCCGCGCGGCCCTTCCTGGAGGTGGCGGATCGCGGCCCGGGCGTGCGCACCGAGGATGCCGAGCGCATTTTCGAACCCTTTTTCAGTGGCGAGCATCAAGGGTCAGGACTCGGACTGTTCCTGGCGCGGGAGTTGGCGCAGACCAGCGGCGCGACCCTGCTATATGAACCACGGACGGCCGGCGGCAGTATTTTCCGCCTGGTGTTCGCTGATCCGCGTCGCTGGGCGGTACGATAGGAATATGCCCAAGCCTGTCGTCCTGATTGTTGATGATGAGCCGGACCTGCTCGAGCTCGTCAGCCTGACGCTGGGCCGGATGAGCCTGGAAACCCGCACGGCGGCGGACCTCGCCAGTGCCCGCAGCCTGCTCGCGACGCAGCATTTTGATCTGTGTCTGACCGACATGCGTCTGCCGGACGGTGACGGACTGGATCTGGTGGCGTGGATCCAGGCCAACTGTGCCGCCACACCGGTCGCCGTCATCACTGCGCATGGCAATGTCGAATCCGCGGTGCGCGCCCTGAAAGTCGGCGCCTTTGATTTCGTCTCCAAGCCGCTGGATCTGGGTGTGCTGCGCAAGCTGGTGGGTACCGCCATTCGCTTGGGCGCGCTGGCCGATGGCGCCCACGCCCAACGTGGGCCGGAATTGCTGGGCCGCTCGCCAGGCATGCAGCAGGTGCGCGAGATGATCGGCCGGGTCGCCCGCAGCCAGGCCCCGGTGTACATCTACGGTGAGTCCGGCACCGGCAAGGAGCTGGTGGCGCGGCTCATCCACCAAAGCGGCGCGCGCGCCGATGCGCCGTTCGTAGCGGTCAACTGCGGCGCCATACCGACCGAGCTGATGGAAAGCGAACTGTTTGGACACAAGCGCGGCAGCTTCACGGGAGCGGTGGCGGACAAGAAGGGAATGATCCAGGGCGCCGAAGGCGGCACTTTGTTCCTGGATGAGATCGCCGATCTGCCCCTGCACATGCAGGTCAAACTGTTGCGCGTGGTGCAGGAGAAGACCGTCCGCCCGGTGGGCGAGGCGCGCGAGGAGCGCGTCGACGTGCGCATCCTCTCAGCCACCCACCGCAATCTTGTCGATCTGGTCGCGACCGGCCGCTTCCGCGAGGACCTGTTCTACCGCATCAACGTCATTGAACTGCGCGTGCCGCCGCTGCGCGAGCGCAGCGGTGACATCCCTGAGCTCGCCAATGCGATCCTCGAGCGCATGAGCCGGCGCATGAACCTCGAGGTACCGGCCATCACCCCGGAGGCGATGCAGGCACTGCAGACTTACGGCTTTCCCGGTAACGTCCGGGAGCTGGAGAACATCATCGAACGCGCCCTGACACTGACCAGCTCCGGTCTCATCACGCTGGAGCAGATCAAGCTGCGGCCAGCGATGCTCTTCGCGGTGCCCGGCAGCAGCGCCGATCTCGCGGCCGCGGGCTTTGCGGCACCGGCCGCCGGGATCTTAGGTGCCGCACCCGGTGCCGGCAGCGAGCTGCCCGGCGCCCAGCATGCACTGGGTGAGCAGCTCGAAGACATCGAGCGGGCCGCGATCATCAAGGCGCTGGAACAGACCCGTTACAATAAGACCGCCGCGGCGAAGCTGCTCGGGATTACGTTCCGCGCCCTGCGCTATCGCGTCAAGAAATTGGGAATTGAGTAGCGCCGCCAGAGAGGCGCTGCATCATCACGACCTGATGATCCGTGAATACACCCAGTGAACCTGGCGAGAACAGGCGTCTGCGCGGAAGGGCCACGCGCTGCAGCTCCTGCGCTCTGCGCCCGAGCCAGTCGATACAGGCCGGGCTCAGCGCATACAGCACCTGCGCCCCAAAGAAGAGCCCCCTGCGCCAAAGCGGCAGCCGTCGATAACGTGTCCTGATTAAGGTAGGTGGCTGCAGGCCTCTGCTTTGCTGCCAGATTCGAAAATACTGCAGTGACGGGAAACTGATGTGCTCAGGGAAACATGAATACCAGAATCGCGAGCGAAAAACCCTGCGCCATAGCCTATTGGTCGGATCTCCAGTGCCAATGATCAGGCAACCCGCGGGCGCCAGATGCGGCAATAACTGATCAAGCATCTGCGCCGGATCCACGAGATGCTCAATGACGTCGATGATGGTGATCACGTCAAATTGAGCCTGCGCGGGCAGATCCCGAGGCGTTTGGCCAAGAATGGACACGCCAAGATCGGTTGCCACGCGGGCCGCCGCAGCCGAAGGCTCAATCCCGCACTTCTTCACGCTGGCTGGTAAGGTCGCCAGGAAACCTCCCGAACCGCACCCAACATCAAGTACCGAACCCGGCATGCCATGGCGCGTGATCAGGCAGCGCACAATTTCCAGATCCTGCCGGCCACGGCCCGCGCTCCACGCCTCGGCGATGCCGTCGGCATACAGATTCAAATAGGCCGCGGGTGTCAGGACCGGATGGCGGAACATCGACTGGCAAGAACTGCACCGCCAGAGGCTGCCGCCATCAAGTGCATCGGCAAGTACCTTGCCGGCGAAGTAGTCGCTGTCGGGAATGGCACCTAGGCGTACGATCTGGGTCGCCCCACACAACCGGCAAGCTGACGGAGGTTTAGTCATTGCGTCTTCAGGATCCGGTGCGCTTGGATCAGGAAAACCAGTGCCGCAGCGCCGTAAGCCAGCCGCGCCAGCGCCGCGCCAGCCATGCCGAAACGGGGAATCAGCGCAATCATCAGCAACAGCGCAATCAGCGTGCCGCAGGCGGTAACCATCGCCACGCTCCGTGAATGCCCAAGAGCCAGCAACAGATAGTACGGGGCAACATTGCAGGCCAGTACCAGAAAATTCAACGTGAGCAGGAGTGCCACATGCCATTGCGGATCTTGGACTGCGCCAGCGGCAAACACCCGCAGCAGCACCGGCCAACCGGCCAATAGTCCAAGCGCCATGCCCAGTGCCGTGAGGCTGATGACTCCCAGATAGGTCCGATAGGCCGGGCCAATCTGCCGCGCACCTTCGCTGCCCTGTGCGGCCAGGCGACTGAAGGCCGGCAGTGAGAAGGCAAACAGGCTGCTTGGCACGAAATGGACTAACTGGGTGAGCTGAATGTAGATGTTGAACTGCCCCGCCGCCGCCGCTCCCAGCGAGCGACCCACGATGATGCGGTCGGCACTGCTGTAGAGCACCGCCGCCAGCGCCGTCAGCCACATCCAGCCACCATATTTGAACAGGGCGCTGATCTGCGCAGTTCCGGAACGCCGGAACAACTGCCGATCGGGCAAAAGCTGGCGAAGCGCGGCGGCGCGCACCAGGACCGACAGCGCGCAGACAACGCACTGGGCGATGAGCACGGCCGCCACCGATCGAGTGTGCCATGCCGCCCACATGACCGCCGCCGCGAGCGCCGCACGTGCCACTACCTCGAGCAGCGCCTGGCGTGCGAAGCGCTCCAGACCGCGGATGGCGGCAGCGATCACCGCATCCAGCTGCTGGATCCCCACAGCCAGCAGAGCAAGCCATAGCAGATCGCCCGCGTCCGTGCCGGGAGCCGCCGCAGCGCCCCCGAAGACCCAGCGTGCCAGAGGCTCCCGGAACAGCGCCGTCCCCAGCAGCAGCGTCAGATCGATCACCGTGACCGCCAACAGCGCTGCGGTGACGACTCCTGCGACACTCTGGCCACCGCTCTTACGCTCACCGGCGGATTGGGAAACGAACCGCGTCGTGGTAGCGGCAATTGCCGGATTGATGGCCAGCGACAGTCCCGATGCCGCCAATGCCAATACCAGGATGCCGTAGCTCGATGGTGTCAGAGCCCGGACCAGCCCCGCCAGCATCACCAGCGTTGCAATCGGATAGGCGGCAGCATCCAGTCCGCTCCACAGAGCCCTGGCCGCGGCGGGTGACTGTCGCGCGGGGAGCGGACCGTCCAGGCCCTGACCGCCTACGCGAACCATCGCCCGTGCGGACACCGCCCGATGCGCAACCCCAACACGGTTTGCAGCGACTTCACGCCGACCATTACCACCGCACGAGCGGGCGTGTAGGTCTCCAAAAGCCACCCATATAACTCCCGCAACCCGCGATACCTGGCGCCAATACCCAGATTTGATCTGCCACCGGCACGCATCAACGCCACATCGCAGTGAAGTCTGCGGATGGTTGGTCGAAATTTGCGCTCCAGTTCGTAGTACTGGATCACATCGGCGGCGGATCGCAGTACGGCGCTGAAGCCACCCACCGCATTCAGCTGGCTACGCCTGGTGAATTGCGCCTGATGCAGGGGAAACAGCCCCCATCCGCGCACGCGTCCGAGCAGCCTGGGCACGAGCAGATGCCGCCAGATTCCCCATACGCCTGGAGTACCTACGGTGACGTTTCCGACGATGAGGTCCGGATTGCCCTGCCCACCCGGTTGCAGTCCGGCCATTGCGTTTGCGATGCTGTCCGGTGCCACGAAAAAGTCATCTGCATTCAGGAAAACGACGTATTCCCCGGTGGCGGCGCGCAGGCCCTTGTTCATTGCATCGAAGATTCCCTTGTCAGGCTCATAGATCCGGACAATGTGATTGAAGCGTACCGCCCACGCGTCAATCAGCGCCCGGGTTTCATCCACGGATCCTCCATCGACACATATATGCTCCACTGCGCATGCAGTCTCCTGCATCGACACGGACGCAAGGGTATCTGCGATGGTGCGCGCCGCATTGAGCGACACTGTGACTACGGAAACAAACGGCTGTGGCGGCATTTAGATTGCAGACGGCAGTTGCCTTACGAATATGCCATCCAACTGTAGCAGCTGACCGGTCTTAAGATCCCGGAATCCCGGGACCACCTGGAACAGGTGATAGCCGAGATCCCCCATCGCGCTCAGGATGTGAACGACTGTGGGCGCCCCTTCGTAGAGCGGGACAAGGGAGATCTCCATCTGTATCGCGGCCACCCTGGACAAGATGCCCACAGCCCCCACCAGAACCTGCTCTTCATATCCTTGTGTATCCAGCTTCAGAAAGACCGGACCAGCGTCGGGGAAAATTGCCGGAAACAGATCATCTAATCTCTCCAGCGCCACAGTTTCCGTTGCGACATAGCGGGACTTCGGAGCAGCCGCGAGATGCGTCGCCTTCATCGGCAGCACACTGCTGCTGACTGAATTGCGAGACACGTTTATCTCAATCGACCCTTTGGCACTGCCCAGCGCTGCACGCGGCGCCACTATCCAGTTGCTGTCGGCGCTGGCCTGGACGCTCAGTTTCGCGTGCGCGGCACCGAGCGCCTCAAAGGAGATGATCACACCTCCGTAACCGATCCTTCTGAGCATCTGGCCGTATTGCCCGATGTTCGCACCGACATCGAGCACCACAACGGGATGCAGCCGGGCAATCAAATTCCTGACAATGCCCTCCTCTGAATCCTTGAAATAGCGCAGGTCAAAGCCCAGACGATGGAACGCCTTCCGGACCTGCAACTTAAAGTCGTACAAAGCGCCAACCTCAATCAGTTTGCTGCGTGGAAGGTACCCACAATGCCTACACCGCCGAATGGTCAGGTCGAAGCAGATCCCCGAGGATTTCCGCATACACCAATTCAAGTGCCAGGAAATTCCTACGCCAGTCAAAACTCCGGACTGCCACCTCACGTGACTCCAGGCTCAGGCGGCTCAATACCGCCGGATCCCGCAAAGTCCGAGCGATGGCCGCACGGAACGAATCGGCGTCACGACGCGCTACCGTAATGCAGCCCGAAACAATACTGTCGCAATAGGCCGGATCATCGGTAGTCACAACCGGCAGGCCCGAGGCCATGGCCTCCTGCATGACGAGGGTAAATATCTCCCCGACCGCCGGAAATGCAAACAGATCACAGGCGCGGAACAACTGTGCGGTCTGATCCTGGTCCAGCGGACCCATCCAGTGCACGCCCTCGACACGGCCATCCTTCGGAATCGGCCCGGGACCTACGAACACCAAGCCGTAGGCAGGATCCCGCGCCGCCAGCAAGATGTGGTATCCCTTTTTCTCGACAAGCCTACCGACGAACAGCACCAGCGAAGCTCCTTGCGGAAGCCCGAAGCGAGCCCGGATTGCCGCCCGCTCATCCTGTGCGGCGGGTCGAAATGCCGCGGTATCAATGCCATTGGTCAGGAACAGTATCCGCCCTGCGGGGACACCCATCGACCGCAGGAATGACTGCACATTCTGGTTATACACCACGACCTTGCGCGCCGCGGAAAACAGCAATCTGCCAAAAGTGGCATAAACCAGCCGCTGAACGAGCGTGACCAATAGGTTGGAATGCTCAACCATCGCCACATGCTGCGTTACCAGCATTGGCTTGCGCAGGATGAGGGCGATCCCTCCCGCCACCCAGGAGCTCAGATAGAACACATCATGAATGTGCACCAGCTGCGCGGTGCGGACACTCCGCCAGGCTCGCCAAATAAGACTGGGCGAAAACAGCGGGAACGGGATGTTGAGAACCCTTTCAAGAATATGCGAACACGGGATGCCAATGATATGAATTCCCGCACGCCCCCGGTCCACATCACGAATCTGCCCGTAGCGGGATGTCAGAACATCGACCTGATAGCCGCTCTGCACCAGGCTCTCGGCCTGCTTTTGGACCACGAGTCCGAGTCCGCCGATGTGCGGTGGATAATGATGGGAGACGAGAAGCACCGTGGGCATCGAAATCAGCGCATGGCCGGCACGCCTGCAAGTCCAGGCGGGCTCAAGATTTATGCCCCTCTGCAATCACGAGCAGCGAAGTGCCCCCAAAAATCCGGGCTGAAAATTCCGGACTGAACACCGACAGCGTCTTGCGCGGCAGCCAGAAGAGGTACTCGCTCGTGCTCCGCGGCAGATCCGTCAACCGGCTGATGTAACTGTGGCTGATGATTGAATAGCCGCACTCCTTCAGCGTTTCAAAGGCGACGGCAGCGGTATAGAAATGAAGGTGCCCGTAGTGTCGCCGGGTCCACAGCTGATGATTGATCAAGACTCCCGCCAAATGCATTTCCAAGGGAATATTGAACACCACGATGGGCGCTATGCTCTTGATCGTGCGCAGAAACTCAAAGGGGTTCTCGACATGCTCGAACACATCGATGCACAGGAGCATATCGAAGCGGCGGCCTGACTTGGTCAGATCCTCACAGTGATAGGCCAGCCGCGCCGCTGCACGCTGCTGCGCTAACTGAATGGCCGCCGGTGCAATATCGAAGCCGTCAAACCGTACCGAATCCGGGAAGCTGGCGCGCAATCCTGCCAAGATTCCGCCGGCGCCGCAGCCTATCTCCGCCACGGTGCCCGGGACTGCCAAGCCCGATCGACTCCACAGCTGGTGGATCATCCTGGCCTTCCACGCGCTGTCTTCCTCACCCCAAGTGGGGTTCGTGGCCAGGTACTCGCCGTCCAGGTAACGATTTTCAGAGGTATTCAGAAGATGCCTCCATGACTGGCAATTGTCTGTGAGGCGCAACGTGATTTATAGCCACTTATCCCGGGAGTGTCGATCAGTTTCTGATGCAACTGTCCACAGCACTGGTGCTTTATGGCTCCATAAGTTACGGTCCGGGCATGAACCGCAGCACCTTCAGCCATCCGCCGGTGGCAGCCGGCGCCACGACGCCATCCATTGCGGTACTCATTCCCTGCCACAACGAGGCGGCCACGATTGCCCGGGTGGTTGAGGATTTCAGCGCGCAGTTGCCCGGGTCCAGTATTTACGTCTACGACAACAACTCCTCGGACGATACCGCACGGTTGGCTCGAGAAGCCGGAGCCCATGTGCGGCACGAACCGTTGCAGGGCAAAGGAAACGTCGTGCGGCGGATGTTTTCGGACATCGAAGCGGATATTTTCGTGCTGGTCGATGGTGACGGCACATACGATTCACACAGCGCACCACGCCTGGTGGATCTGATCCTCACGCATGGCCTCGACATGGTCAATTGCGCCCGCGTTCCAGTCACACAGACGGCATTCCGCCCTGGACATGTGGTCGGCAACCGGGTGCTGACCGGCCTGGTGGCCGCGATATTCGGCAACCGCATGAGCGATATCCTGTCCGGATATCGGGCGATGTCGCGGCGCTTCGTGAAGTCATTCCCGGCGCTGTCCTCCGGATTTGAGATCGAGACGGAACTGACTGTACATGCCCTCGAAATGCGGGTACCCATCGCCGAAGTTCCGGCGCCCTACACCGAGCGCCCACAGGGATCATCGAGCAAGCTGCGGACGTTGCACGACGGGATACGGATCTTCAGGCTTATCGTCCACTTGGTGAAAGAAGAGCGCCCGCTACAATTTTTTTCCGTCATATCCATTTGGTTGAGCGCGGCAGCTTTGAGCCTTGCATGGCCCGTCGTGCAGACCTATTTTTCGACAGGCCTGGTGCCGAGGCTTCCGACCGCGGTGCTCGCCACCGGATTGGCAATCCTGGCTGCGCTGAGCCTGGTATGCGGCTTCGTGCTGGATACCGTTACGCGCGGACGACGCGAATTGAAGCGCCTTTTCTATCTATCCGCAGGCCGGTCGAAATAACGCCGCCTCAAAGCTTCTCGAGATGGAAATGCAGGCCTTTCGCCCCGAAAGGGCAATTCCTCAGAAGCCTGGATTCATGGTAAGCGGCACCGTTGGCAAGTCGGACGAGCCGGCTTGCCACGGAGCGTCTGGTCTGCGCGACCGCGCGGGCTCTGTAGACATCGTTCTCCTGCCCACGCCAGAACTCCTCCATCCTGGCACCTATCACGGGAATTTTGAAGCTCGCAAAGAACATGGCGTCCAGCGTCGCACCGATCAGGTGATAGCTGTAAGCAACGCGCACGACCCGAAATCGGCGCGCGAACAAGTCCAGCAACTCGCGGCGCGTATAAGCGTGCCCATGGTCCTTCGTATCTCGAAATATGTCCGGGTCCAATATTCGGAACAGGCCATGCGGACCCGGGCCGCCTTCGGCCGGAACGAATCCGATGAATGATCCGCCGCTGCGCAAGACCCGATGAATCTCATCGAGGGATTGGCCGATGTTCTCAACGTGCTCGAGTACGTCGCATGAGATGACCAGATCGTAGGTACCGGCTGCAAAGGGCAAGGGCGCATTCGCAGCCACCTGATGGAATTCGAAGTCGACCGCCGTATGCGCAGCACGGATATCGACTCCAACCAGTCGTGCCTGCGGCCTGACCGTTCGAACCAGATGCAGATGTTTGCCTTCCCCCGCGCCGTAATCGAGCACTGCCGGCGCGTGCGCAGCCGGAATTTGCTCGATCAGCCAACGGGCCTTCAATCCCGGCAGATCGCGACTTGCCGGATCGGGTGCGAAGTCGCCGTATACCCAGTTGTCCGGATTCGTGGTCATTGGTGCGACGTGCAACGGATCACGTCAACTTCCCTGTCGGATCGAACACAATTTCGAACATAATGACGAGTATTACGCCCTCGGAACGTGTTTCCGCAACAGGAGCAGAGCAAACCAGTGCTGACCGATTCGCCCGTAGTGCGCTCACCCGGCCCACGCATCCTGTTCCTGGTGGGCGCAATCGTGACCGTCGCGATCCTCCTGGGGATACAGCTGCTGCGCCTGAGCGGGGGACCACCGCGCGGCGTGACTCCCATATTCTTTTTTCTTTTCACGTCCGGCGATTACGGCGGCACCGTCAGCATGTTCCTGATTCTGGCGCTGGCCGTCTTTGCCCCCATGCAGTTACCGGCCCGAGCGATCCTGCGCTGGGTGGGTGATCATCCCGTGATCATCGCGGTCGTCAGCCTGATCGCACTGTGCGGGGGCGCGGTGGGGGTCTATCACCGGCATCCGCTGTCGATGGACGAGTACGTCGCGTACTTCCAGAGCCAGGTCTTTGCCGGCGGGCACCTCACCGGCCGGTTCCCGCTACCCCTGCTGGACTGGTTGATCCCGCCGCGCTTCCAGAATTACTTTCTGAGCGTGTCCCATGCCTCGGGTCAGGTTGCCTCCGCTTACTGGCCGGCACATGCCCTGATCATGGCGCCGTTCACGCTGGCTGGAATTTCCTGGGCGTGCAACCCGGTGCTATCGGCGCTGACGCTGCTGGTCATTTACCGCCTCGCGCTGCGCATATTCGCAGACACTGAAGCTGCGGGTTTGGCGCTGTTGCTGACCGTGGCTTCGCCGGCTTTTTTCGGCTTCGGAATCTCGTACTATTCGATGCCCGCGCACCTGCTCGCCAACTCCCTCTACGCGCTGCTGCTGATTCGGCCGACGCCGTCCACAGCCTTCGCGGCGGGAATCGTCGGGTCGATCGCACTCACGCTGCACAATCCAGTACCCCACATGCTGTTCGCGGCTCCCTGGCTGGTCTGGATCGCGACCCGTCCGGGCGGCATCCGGCTGCTCGCCCCGCTGTGCGCGGGCTACCTGCCTCTGGTGTGCCTGCTGGGAGTCGGCTGGTTCGAGTTCTCCATTCACCTGCGCACCGAGGGACAGCAGCTTCTGACTGCACCGGTCGATCTGGTGGATCGCCTCAAGGATATGTTGGGACTGTTCCACCGGCCGAATCGCACGGTGCTGCTCTTCCGCTCGATTGCCTTTGCCAAGTTGTGGGTGTGGGCGGTGCCAGGACTGTTGATACTCGCTTGCTACGGTGCCTTCCGAAGTCGCGGCAATTTGACCTGCAGGTTGTTCGCGGCCTCGGCACTGACGACTCTGGTCGGATATTGCTTCTTTCCGCAGGATCAGGCCCACGGCTGGGGCTACCGGTATTTCCACTCCGCCTGGATGGCGCTCCCCCTACTGGCGACCGCGGCGATCTACCGCCCCGCAGGATTTCGGGATCGGCCGGCCGATGCGACTCGCGAGCCCGCCGGGATCTTCGACGATCAGGCCACGAGGTCCTATCTCACGGTCTGCATTCTGCTGACGCTCGTTTTCGGCGTCGGTTTCCGTGCCTGGCAGATGCAGGCATTCCTGGCCGATGATCTGAACCAGTTGCCGCACTACCGCGGCGCCGAGCGACGAGTCGTCATCGTCGATGAAGCCAGATCGTTCTATGGCGCGGACCTGGTGCAGAACGACCCATGGCTGCGCGGCAACGAGATCCGCATGATCACTCACGGCCCCGTCGAGGATAGGAAAATGATGGCCCAGAACTATCCGACCTGGTACCAGGTCTACGGCGACGGGTTCGGCACGGTATGGTCCGCCGCGCCGCAATCTCGGTGATCAGGTGATGCACCTTTGCAATGCTGTCCGGAATCTGGAGACTGAGATCCGTGTTGACTGATTCGCCGGTCGTACGCGGCTCCGGCCCGCGCACCTTGTTCCTGGTGGGCGCGATCGTGACCGCCGCGATGCTCCTGTGGATGCACCAGTTGCGCCTGGGCGGGCAAGTGCCGGGTCTGACCCGCATATTCTACATACTGTTCGCGTTCGAGGATTACGGCGCCACGGTTTGCGAGCTGCTGATCCTGGGCGCTGCCGTATTCATCGCCTCGCGCCTTCCCGCGAGGCGCGTGTTGCGCGCCGCCGGTGAACATCCGCTGATGATAGCGGCCCTGTCCGCGGTCGTGCTCGCGGCGGGCGCTGTGTTCGTGTACCACGATCACCCGCTGTCGATGGACGAATACGCCGCCTACTTCCAGAGCCAGGTGTTTGCCGCCGGCCATCTCACCAGTCAGTTCCCGCTACCGCAGATGGACTGGCTCATCCCGCCCGGATTCCAGAACTTCTTCCTGACGGTCTCCCCGACCACGGGCCAGGTGGCATCGTCGTATTGGCCAGCGTATGCGCTGATCCTGGCGCCTTTCAGCGCGCTGGGCATTCCCTGGGCCTGCAACCCGGTGCTGTCGGCCCTCACCGCGCTGATCATCCATCGCCTGGCGATGTATATGTTCGCCGACGCCGAGGCCGCAGGTCTCGCTCTGCTTTTGACCGTCTGCTCGCCGGTCTTCTTTGGCATCGGCATCTCGTTCTATTCGATGCCGGCCCATCTGCTGGCCAATTCTCTGTATGCACTGCTGCTGGCTCGCCCGGAGCCGCGGCGTGCCCTGGCAGCAGGCTTCGTGGGCTCGATTGCCCTGTGCCTGCACAACCCCGCACCGCATCTGCTGTTTGCCGCGCCGTGGCTGATCTGGATCGCCACCCGCCGTGGCGGAGTCCGGCTACTCGGTCTGATGTGCCTGGGCTACCTGCCCCTGTGCCTGCTTCTCGGGGTCGGCTGGTTGGAGTTGATCCAGCAGCTGCGCAGCGCGGCCCCCGATCCAGGCGCCCATGCCGGCACCGCGGACCTCTTCAAGTCCATGCTGGCTATCTTTTCACCCCCGACGGCCACCGTGCTGCTGGCACGCTTCATCGGCATCGCGAAGATCTGGGTGTGGGCGGTTCCCGGCCTGCTGATACTTGCCGTGTACGGGGCAATCAGGTGGCGTCACGACACCTTATGCCGGCTGCTGGCCGCCGCAGCCCTGGTCACGGTGGTGGGGTACTTTTTTTTCCCATTGGATCAAGGTCACGGCTGGGGCAATCGCTATTTCCACTCGGCCTGGATGGCATTGCCGCTGCTGGCGACGGCGGCCGTGTATCGTCCGGGCGGCCGGAGCGCCGGGCCCACGGAATCGGCTCCCGCCGCGGACCAGCTATTTGAAGACCTCGATACCAAATCCTACCTCACGACCTGCATCCTCCTGACGCTCATCTTCGGCGTTGGCTTGCGGGGCTGGCAGATGCAGGCATTCATGGCCGCTGACCTGAACCAGCTACCGCACTACCACGGCACCGAGCGGCGGGTCGTCATCGTCGACTACGCCGATTCGTTCTACGGCGGGGACCTGGTGCAGAACGATCCGTGGCTGCGCGGCGCTGTGATCCGCATGCTCACCCACGGCCCGGCAGCGGATCAGGAAATGATGGCCCAGAACTATCCGACCTGGCACCAGGTTTATGCGGATCGATTCGGCACGGTGTGGTCGCAAGCCAAGTGAAAACCTCAGCCCCCCTCCCCGCCGCGATCGATGCGCGCCCCGAGTCGCGCGCCAGTGCCCACCGCTGGGCCATGCTGGCGCTGGCATGTCTTAGCATCGCGTTCTGGATAGTCATCCATCCGTATCGCGGTCTGGAACACGATTCGGTGCTCTACACCGTACTGGCGCTGGGCCGCCTGCATCCGGCGGCGCTGGGACATGACCTGTTCGTCCGCTACGGCGCCCAGGACCACTACACGATCTTCTCACCCCTATTCGCTGCGGCGATCCAGGCCGCTGGCCTGGAACGCGGCGCAGCGCTCCTGGCGTTCGCCACCTACGTCGCCTTCTTTGCATCCGCCTGGCTGCTCGCACGGCGACTGATGTCGGCCAGCGAAGCCTTGCTGGCAGTGGGCCTGGTGGTCGTGGTGCCGGCTTGGTACGGATCCGGCAGCGTCTTCGCCTATTTCGAGGCGTTCCTGACCGCTCGCCAGCCCGCTGAGGCCTTTGCGCTGGCCGGGATCGCCGCGGCCCTGTACTCCCGGCATGTCGTGGCGGGCGCGTGCATGCTCGTCGCACTGCTGCTCCATCCCATCATTGCGGCCGCGGGCATCACGCTGTGGATCATTCTGTTCCCGGGATTCGCGCGTCCGCGAGTGGCCGCGATCGTCATCGGCATCTTCGGCATCGCCCTGATCGGCGCGTCCGCGACCGGCTTCGGACCCTTTGCGCATCTTGATGGCAATTGGCTGAACATCCTGCAGACGCGTCTGCCCTACCTGTTTCCCACCCGCTGGTCGGTGACCGAGTGGATCAACCCGGGCATCCGGGCCGCCGTGCTGGTCGTCGGTGTGGGCTACACCAGCAACGAGCGGGTACGTCGGCTGTGCATCGGCACCCTGATCACGCTTTGCCTCGGCATGCTGTTTGATATCGTCGAGAGCGACTGGCTGCATGTCATCGTTGCCGCCCAGATGCAGACCTGGCGCTGGCTGTGGCTGCTCGGCGTGCTGTCGGTACTGCTGGCGCCCTCAATCGCGATCGACTGCTGGCGCTCGGGAGGCCTGGGGCGCGCCGCTGCGTTGCTGCTGTTGAGCGCCTGGCTGGCGCGCAACGATTATTTCGCCATCCTGCCCATGGTGCTCGCTTATGTCGCCGCGGCGCGCCCGGCCGCACTGCGCGAGCCCCGCCAGGCTCAACTTATGCAGGTTGGCGCTTGCATACTCCTCGCCGCCAGTCTCGTCATACTCGTAGGCGCAGTCCGCGAGACGCTGCCGGAACTGGCGGTGATACGTGCCGGGCATCGACCCTACCTGGTCCGTATCGAGGAAGCCCAGGCACTGGCCTATGGCGGATTGCTGCCGGCGGCCCTGCTGGCGCTGGTGTGGTGGTCGACACACCGTGCAACGCGCCGCAGCGCGCTGTTGCTCGCCGCGCTTGGCGCCGTGCTGCTGCTGTCGGTACTGCCCTACTCGGTGCGGACCTGGACCCACGCGCGCTACCCGCAGGACCGGTATCAGGCCTTCGCCTCCTGGCGCGCAGTCATCCCGGAGAGCGCCGAAGTCCTCTGGCCGGATCCGCCGCTGGTGGCTTGGTTCGAGCTCGGGCGGGCCAGCTATTGGTCGCTGTATCAAATGGCCGGTATGGTATTTTCCCGCGATGTCACCATGGTCACCACCAGCCGCGAGAACGCCGTCACTCCCATCCTGCCGCAGCTGCGTCGCGCGGTGAGCGGCACCGCCACCAAGCACTATGCGCAGACGGCTGCGCCCGAGGACGCGCGCGGTTTGAAGAGCGGCCCGTGCCGGGTGCCGGGCGTCACCTTTTATGCCAGCTGGAACGACCTCGGGCCGACTCCCTATCCCCCCGTGGCCCCGGATGACGAGAATCCGCAAGAAATGCTGTATCTGTATCGCTGCGGCAATGATCGTCACTAGGCATCGTCCGCCTTCCCATGGGTAATCTGCTAAGCGAAGCGGCGAAGTACACTGCCGCCTCAGCCGTTGCCTTGCTCGCCGATACCGGACTGATGCTGGCGCTGACGCACTACGCCGGGTGGGACTATCGGTTTGCCGCCGCTGTCTCGTTCATGGTGGGCGCCACCATCGCCTACGCGCTGTGCGTGAAGTTCGTGTTCAGCGCTCATCGGCTGCATAACCGGGAGCTGGAATTTGCCAGTTTCATTCTCATCGGACTGGTGGGCTGGGCAATCAATCTGCTGGTGCTATTCATCGCACACGGCAAGCTCGGCATCGATCTGGTCCCGGCGAAGGGGTTGGCGGCCGGCTGCACTTTTCTCGGCAACTTTGCGCTGCGCAGGCAGCTGCTGTTTCGCGCCGCAGCGCTCAGCACATGAGCCGTACCGCCGTCATCGTGGGCGCGGGCCCCGCGGGCCTCACCGCGGCCTTCGAACTGCAACGCAGCTCGGATGTCAGGCCGATCGTATTCGAGATGGGCGAACAGGTCGGAGGCATTTCGCGAACCATCAACTACCGCGGCAACCGCATGGATCTGGGTGGCCATCGCTTCTTTTCCAAGTCCGACTGGGTCATGAACTGGTGGCAGTCGATGCTGCCCGTGGCAGCCGATGCGGCCGCGGAGGCGGCATCGATGCATCTTGCCTACCAGGGCGCCGCGCGCGCCTTCACGCCTGCCGCCGCAGCACCGCTGCACACCGATGAGGTCATGCTGGTGCGCAGCCGCCTGTCGCGGATCTTCTATCGACGGCGGTTCTTTGACTATCCGTTGAAGCTGAACCTGGCCACCATTTCAAACCTTGGCGCGCCCTACACGGCGGCTATCGGCGCGAGCTACCTGGCCGCCCGCCTGCATCCGCGCCGCCCGGAGCTGACGCTCGAGGATTTCCTGGTGAACCGATTCGGCGACACGTTGTACCGAACCTTCTTCAAGGATTACACCGAGAAAGTCTGGGGCGTGCCCTGCGCGCAGATTTCTGCCGAATGGGGTGCTCAGCGCATCAAGGGCCTGTCGATCACCAAAGCCATCGCGCACGCGCTGCGCAGGCCCTTCCGGGAACGTGACACCGCGCAGAAGTCCACCGAGACCAGCCTGGTCGAGCGCTTCCTGTATCCGAAACTGGGGCCGGGGCAGATGTGGGAGCGCGTGGCGGCGCGGGTCAGCGCGGCCGGTGGTGAAGTTTACTTGCGGCACACCGTCATCGGGCTGCACCGCGACGGCAGCCGCATCACCGCGGTGGACGTGCAAGACGCAAACAATGGCGAGGTGCGCCGTGTTGCCTGTGACCAGTTGATCTCGACCATGCCGATCCAGCAACTCGTCGAGCTGCTGCAGCCACAGGATCCGCAGGTGCGAAGTATCGCCGCCCAGCTGCCCTATCGTGATTTCATCACGGCGGGCCTGCTGGTGCGGCGCATGCGTGGCGGGCATCGGGACAGTGCCGCCAATGGCATGCCGCCGGATAACTGGATCTACATCCAGGAGCCGGATGTGAAGCTTGGGCGCCTGCAGGTGTTCAACAACTGGAGTCCGGCGCTGGTGGCGGACCCTGCGACCATCTGGCTGGGCCTGGAGTACTTCTGCGCCCGGGACGATGAACTGTGGCGCATGCCGGATGAGGCGTTCTTGAGTTTCGCCGCCGCAGAGTTGGCGAAGATAGGGCTGATCGCAGTCGAAGACGTTCTGGACGGCACCGTGGTCCGCGTGCCGAAGGCCTACCCCGCCTACTTTGGTGCCTACAGCAGGATCGGCCAGGTACGCGACTGGCTGGATACCTTCCAGAACCTCTATCCCGTCGGGCGCAACGGCATGCACCGCTACAATAACCAGGATCACTCGATGCTGGCGGCCAAGGCCGCGGTTGAGTGCATTACCCATGGCAGCCTCGACAAATCCGCGCTCTGGGCCGTCAACGTGGACGAGGAATACCACGAGAGCGCGCGCAAGCCCGACTGAACGAGGGGCCTTACGCCTGCCCATGCCGGATGGGCCCGTGACGCAACGCGTCACTTTGTGACCTCGGCCCGCGCTGACCGTCGTCAGCTGGTGACGAAGCTAAGTTAAGCGGTGCCACGACCGAGAAGGATAAAACATTTATAATCAATCAGTTGTATAGATCCCGGATGGCTGGCACGGGCTTTGCTCTTTCTTCCGACGACGGCGGCCCGCGCCGCGAACGGATCCCACCTAAAGTTCAGGAGTCAGTTGACCATGAAAGCTACCCAGAAAGGTTTTACCCTTATCGAGTTGATGATCGTCGTCGCGATCATCGGCATCCTGGCGGCCATCGCCATTCCGGCCTACCAGACCTACACGATTCGCGCGCAGGTTTCCGAAGGCGCCTCGCTCGCCAGCGGGCTGGAAACCGCCTTTGCTGAGAAC
>Ga0182030_10001021_pt1 | contig 56306 bp, 51 predicted proteins | sample 812S3MmetaG_FD_121299 | JGI IMG/M metagenome (GOLD analysis project Ga0182030, IMG submission 121299) | Permafrost microbial communities from Stordalen Mire, Sweden - 812S3M metaG (Illumina Assembly) | ecosystem: Environmental > Terrestrial > Soil > Wetlands > Permafrost | place: Sweden...
CAGATCCTTGTTCAGTTCCGGCGACTTGAACTCGCGCTTGGTCTTGCCGACCTTCTTCACCAGTTCGCGGATCGCCGCGCCGATCTTTTTGCAGCAGGCGTGTCCGAACTCGATGGCGTCCAGGACTTCGGCTTCGGTCGCCTGATTCGCGCCCGATTCCACCATGACGATTCCGCCTTCGGTTCCGGCGACGACGATGTTGACCTTCGAAGCCTTGGTTTCTTCGTAGGTGGGATTCGCGACCAGCTTGCCATCGACGATGCCGACGCGGACGCCGCCCAGCACGTGTTCGAACGGAATATCGGAGATCGCGAGCGACGCGCCCGCGCCGACTATGGCCAGCGTGGAGGGATCGCGCGTCGGATCGGCGGAGAGCACCATGCCGATCACCTGCGTCTCATGCGAGTAGCCTTCCGGGAACAGGGGGCGGATGGGACGGTCGATCAGGCGGCTGGTGAGCACTTCCTTCTCGGTGGGGCGCCCTTCGCGCTTGATAAATCCGCCGGGGAAACGGCCCGCCGAGTAGGTGTACTCGCGGTAGTCCACGGTGAGGGGGAAAAAGCTGGCGCCGACCTTGGGGTTTTCGGCCGTACAGGCGGTCACCAGGACCACCGATTCGCCCGAGCGGACAATCACCGCCCCATTGGCCTGTTTGGCCATCTTCCCGGTTTCGATGGTAATGATCCGTCCACCGAGGTCTACTTCAACCGAATGCAACATGTTTGACATCGTCCTTTAATCAAATTCTTTGACTAAGAGGAGACTGGAGTGAGGTTCTATGGGCCCCGGTCACCTGGACCAGGATCGAGAATCGAACTTCCGAACGCGGATTAGTGGCGGATACCAAGACTCGTGATGAGAGTCTTGTAGCGCTCCGGGCTGCGGCTGCGCAGATAATCCAGCAGCCTACGGCGACGCGCCACCATCTGCAGCAGACCTCTGCGCGAATGATGATCCTTTTTGTGCGTCTTGAAATGCTCCGTCAGCTCGGCCACCCTTCGGCTCAGGATTGCAACCTGAACTTCTGGCGAGCCCGTGTCCGTCTTATGGACCCGGAACTTCGAAATAACGTTTAATTTAGCTTCACCCGCCAGTGCCATTCGGAAAACGAAACTCCTCGTCTATTCTTAATCGATTTATACAGGATTAGGATAGCACAGAAATCGAGCGCGTTGGCCGATTCGTCACAATCGGCTCCGCGGGGCGCCTGATATACTGCTCTCAGGCCGTCATGAGTCATGCCAACTGTAGCGCAGATCGGTCCTTACCGCTTCTTCTTTTACAGCAACGAAGGCGACGAGTCGCCTCACATTCATGCGAAACGGGAGGCCAAGGTGGCGAAGTTCTGGCTGGACCCGGTAGGACTGGCGGTAGCGGGCGGGTTCCCGTCGCACGAGTTGCGAGAAATCGAGCGGCTGGTGAGGGAACATCGAGACGCATGGATCGGGATGTGGAATGAATACTTCAACGATTGAAATAGCGCGTGCACGCGAAGTCGCTGTGAGCAGCACGGAACTGACTGTTTACCTGAAAGACGGCCGCACGGTTTCCGCCCCCTTAAGCTGGTTCCCAAGGCTGCTGCAGGCGACTCCAGAACAACGTGGCAATTTTGAGTTGATCGGTGACGGTGAAGGGATTCACTGGCCGGATGCGGATGAGGACCTGAGCGTCGCCGGAATTCTGCGCGGTGTTCACGCGCCAGGAGCTTGATCTTTGGGATGTCACTTCGGGAGACCATCGTTCTTGCGCTAGTGCTCGCGGCCGGGGCACTCTGCTGGTTGTACGTCTGGGTCGCGGTCTCGTACTCGTGTGCAACGGGCAAGGGCTGTCTTTAGGGATCCGAGGGCGCTTGATCCAGTTGCGCTGTGCTAGGCTGATTCTTTCATGACCGCACCCGCAACTCCCCTGAAGAAAACTCCGCTCAATGCGACCCATCGGCGCGATGGAGCCAAGATGGTCGATTTCGGGGGCTGGGATATGCCGGTGCAGTACTCCGGCTTGCTCGACGAGCATCGCACCGTGCGCACCGCCGTCGGCCTGTTCGACGTCAGCCACATGGGCGAGATTGAAGTGCGCGGACCGGAAGCGTTCAACCTGGTCAACTACATCGCGACCAACGATGCGTCGTTGTTGAAGATCGGCCAGGCTCAATATTCGGGGCTGCTCTACGAGCACGGCGGATTTGTCGACGATATTCTGGTGCATAAAGTCGCTGAGGATCATTATTTCCTGTGCGTCAACGCGTCGAATCAGGACAAGGATTACGAGCACATCGCGGCGCACAACGAATTCGAGTGCACAGTGGAGAACGCGGGTCCAAGATACGCGCAGATCGCAGTGCAGGGGCCGCGCGCGATCGAGACGTTGCAGAAGCTGACCGAGGTCGAGCTGGCGCCGATCGCGTATTATCACTTCCAGGACGGCGATGTTTCGGGTGCACCCGCGCGGATCGCGCGCACCGGATACACGGGCGAGGACGGATTTGAAATCTACGTCGCACCGGACGAGGCGCCTCGCATCTGGGACGATCTTCTCGCCGCTGGAGAAGAATTCGGCATCAAGCCTGCCGGCCTGGGGGCGCGAAATACTCTGCGCCTGGAATCGAAGATGGCGCTGTACGGTCACGAAATCGGCGCCAGCATCACGCCCTGGGAAGCGGATCTGGCGTGGATCGTGAAGCTCAAAAAAGGCGATTTCGTCGGCCGCGATGCGCTGGTGAAACAAAAAGAGGCGGGTATCACGCGGAAGCTGATCGGATTCGAAATGACCGGCCGCGGCATCGGCCGCGACGGATATGAAGTGCATGTAAACGGCGCTCCGGCGGGATGGGTCACCAGTGGAGGCCCCGCGCCGACGCTTAACAAAAACATCGGGCTTTGTTATTTGCCTCTGGAACACGCGGCGGTTGGACGAACGATTCAAGTGATCGTTCGCAATCAGCCGGTTGAGGCGGTGACGGTCCCAACTCCTTTCTATAAGAGGGCAAAATGACATACCCGGAGAATTTTCGCTACACCAAAGAACATGAATGGGTGCTCGTCGAAGGCGATACCGGCACAATCGGTATCACGTTCCACGCGCAAGGAGAACTGGGCGATATCGTGTACGTCGATCTGCCGAAGGTGGGCGCGACGGCCGAGAAAGGGAAGACCATCGGCTCGGTCGAATCGGTGAAAGCGGTCAGCGATATTTTCGCTCCGGTTTCAGGCGAGGTGACCGAGGTGAACGAGATGCTGACGACGTCGCCCGAGAAGCTGAATGAAGACCCGCATGGGGCGGCGTGGATGTTTAAGATCAAGTTGTCGGCGCCGGCGGAGGTTGGGGAGTTGATGTCGGCGGCGGATTATGCGGCGTTCGCGGGGGATGAGTAGCTCTAGATTTCAGGATTCTGTTCTGAGTCAGGCGCCTCCGCTCCTGGATCTCATGTGGTAGATTATGCCCCATGAAGATTGACACCTGCACCAAAGCTATCCTCACAGTCATCGCAGTTATGCTTACTGTGATCGCCCTTAGGCCACTCGTCAGCCCTGAATCGGCCAGCGCCCAGGCGGGGGCGTTCACCGGCATACAGTACAGCCACGCCCAGGGCGACTACACCTTCTTTGATAGCCGCACTGGGGACATATGGGTCTACGTGGCCGATGGCACGATCCTGACGTCGCGCGTTACAAAGCTTGGCGCGCCGCTGCTGACGAAACGATGAAGCACCGGGCTTCACTGTCGCACATCTGGAGGGCGCGCCAACTCTGCCCTCGATGCGTGAAACTATCTCTCCGTGAACGCCTCAATCGGCGGACACGAACACATCAGGTTGCGATCCCCGTACGGATTGTCGATCCGCCCGACGCTGGGCCAGAATTTTTTCGCGCGCACGAACGGCAGCGGGTAGGCTGCGTGATGGCGTGAGTAGGGATGCGGCCACTCGTCGGCCGATACCGCGGCTGCGGTGTGCGGGGCGTTTTTCAGGACGTTGTTTTGCTTGTCCGACCGGCCGTCGATGACGGCTTGGATTTCTTCGCGGATCGAGATCATGGCGTCGCAGAAGCGGTCCAGTTCGTCCTGCGATTCGCTTTCTGTCGGCTCGATCATGAGGGTTCCGGCTACCGGGAACGATACAGTGGGCGCGTGGAATCCGTAATCCATCAGGCGCTTGGCGACGTCGGTTTCGTCGATGCCGCTCTTTGCCTTTAGCGGGCGCAGGTCGAAAATCATTTCGTGGGCGACGCGGCCGTTTTCGCGGGTGTAGAGCACCGCGTAGTGACCTTCCAGGCGCGATTTAATGTAGTTCGCGTTCAGGATGGCGAAGCGCGTCGCGTCGGTCATGCCTTCGCCTCCCAACATTTTGATGTAGGCGTAGGAAATTAGGAGAATGCTGGCGCTCGACCAAGGGGCCGAGGCGAGGGAGGGAATTGCCTGAGCGCCCCCGGTTTTGATCACCGGATGACTGGGCAGGAACGGCGCTAGATGAGCGGCGACGCCGATGGGACCCATGCCAGGGCCTCCTCCGCCGTGGGGGATCGAAAAAGTTTTGTGGAGATTCAGATGGCAGACGTCCGCGCCGATGGCGGCGGGACTGGTCAGGCCGACCTGCGCGTTCATGTTCGCCCCATCCATATAGACTTGCCCGCCGTTCTCATGGACGATGGCGCAGATGTCCTGGATGCTTTCTTCGAAAACGCCGTGCGTCGAAGGGTAGGTAACCATCAGCGCAGATAAATTGTCGCGATGCGTTTCGGCCTTGGCTTTGAGATCTGCCACGTCGATGTTGCCTTCGGCCGTGCTGTTGACCACCACGACACGCATGCCAGCCATGACGGCGCTGGCGGGGTTCGTGCCGTGCGCCGAAGCCGGGATCAGGACTACGTCGCGTTTACGATCGCCGCGAGCGTGGTGATACGCGCGGATGACCATCAGGCCGGCGAACTCGCCTTGCGATCCGGCGTTCGGTTGCAGGGAGATGGCGGCGAAGCCGGTAATTTCGCACAGCGCCTGCTCGATTTCCTTGAAAATCTGCTGATACCCGGCGGCCTGTTCGACGGGTACGAAGGGATGGATTTTTCCGAACTCGGGCCAGGTGACGGGCAGCATTTCGGACGCCGCATTCAGCTTCATGGTGCAGGAGCCAAGGGGGATCATAGACGTATCGAGGCCGACGTCTTTTCGCTCCAGATTCCGGATGTAGCGCATCATCTGGGTTTCGGAATGATAGGTATTGAAAACCGGGTGGGTCAGGAACTCCGACGTGCGCGCCAAGTCCTCCGGATAGGCCACCACCAAACCCTTGGGCGAGAAACTGATGCGGGCCTTGGCGTTCGCGCCTTTCGCGAAAACCTTCAGGATGGCGCGGAGGTCGGCTTCAGTGGTGGCTTCGTCGAGAGCCACGTTGATGGTCCCGTCGTCGCGATAGCGCAGGTTGATGCGCGCCTTCTCCGCTACCTTGCAAATGTTGTCGAGCGTCCCTGCGGGCGGCTCCAATCTCAGCGTGTCGAAGAAAAACTCGTTGCGTTGCGCGATGCCGGCTTTCTTGAGTTCGCGTTCCAGCAATTTCGCGAATCCATGAACGCGGCGGGCGATGGCGGTTAATCCCTTCGGGCCGTGATAGACCGCGAAGAGGCCAGCGATGTTGGCGAGCAGGGCCTGCGCTGTGCAGATGTTGGAGGTCGCTTTTTCGCGGCGGATGTGCTGCTCACGCGTTTGCAGAGCCATGCGATAGGCGGTGTCACCATGCACGTCGACCGAGACGCCGATGACCCGGCCGGGGACCTGGCGGACGAATTTTTCGCGCGTGGCGAAGAACGCCGCGTGAGGGCCGCCATAACCCAAAGGCACGCCGAAGCGCTGGGAGTTTCCGTAGACCACGTCGGCGCCCATTTCCCCGGGAGGCGTGAGCAGGGTCAGGCTGAGCAGATCCGTTCCGACCGCGACGAGGGCTCCGGCGGTATGGGCGCCTTCGATGAACGCGCGCAGATCGTGGACCAAGCCGGATTCGTCGGGCGTCTGCACCAGGGCTCCGAAGGCGCCGGTCAAATCGGCGCTGCGCCAATCGCCGATGACGAGTTCAATTCCCAGGGGCTCGGCGCGCGTGCGCAGAACGTCGATGGTTTGCGGGAAGGCACTATCGGCGACGAAAAATTTCGTGCTTTTCGAGTTGACGCGATGGAGCAGCGTCATCGCCTCGGCCGCCGCCGTCGCTTCATCAAGAAGCGACGCGTTGGCGACCTCCATGCCGGTCAAATCGCGGACGACAGTCTGGAAATTCAGCAGGCCTTCCAGTCGTCCCTGCGCCAGTTCGGCCTGATACGGTGTGTAGGGCGTGTACCAGCCGGGATTTTCGAGCACATTGCGCAGGATGACGCTGGGCGTGATGCAATCGGAATAGCCGAGGCCAAGATACGATTTGAAAATCTGATTCCGAGAGGCGAGCGAACGCAATTCACGAAGGAATTCGTACTCGCTTTGGCCGGCGGGCAGTTGTAGCGGGTGTGAGAGGCGAATGCGCTGGGGAATCGCTTCTTCCATGAGAGCGTCCATGGACGACGCTCCGGTGGCTTTCAACATTCGATCGCGTTCGGTTGGGTCAGGACCAATATGACGGGTGGAAAAAGACTCGAAGTCAAAGATCATTCGATAATTTCATTTTAGGGCACCATGTCAAGCAAAGGAAGTCGTCCGAAATTACCGCGTCCCTCGGAGGCGATGAAACGCACCAGTATGTTGCTGGCGGAGGAACTCGCCAACTGGTCCGGTGTCACGATGCGGCCGATGTTCGGATTGCGAGCGGTGTATCGTAATGCGGTGATTTTTGGGATGCTGCCGGAAAAACGGTCCTTCGAAATTCCGGAAGGCATCGCTTACAAGGAGAACGGGAAATGGAGGGCTTTCGCGGTCGGCGATGAGGGCCGGATCGGGGCGGCGCTGGCGGTGTTGGAGAAAGCGTATGAACTGGCCGAGCCGGGTTAATCCACGCTGACGAAAGAAGCCTGCTGGTAGCAGGCTGGTAGCCCGCCCCCACACGGAGCCCGAGGCAGTTTTCACATAGACTGGGGCTGGGCGCCGAGATTATTGGCCGCTGGATTTCTGGTAGTCGCGGATGACCTTGTTCACGTAATCCTGGGTCTCGCGATAGGGCGGCATCCCGTTGTATTTATCGACCGCGCCCGGGCCGGCATTATAAGCTGCCAGAGCCTTCACCACATCGCCGTCGTATTTGATGAGCAGTTCGCGTAGCAAGCGGGTTCCGGCGTCGATGTTCTGTTCCGTATTTGTCGGATCGGCAGCCAAAGCCTTGGCGGTTCCAGGCATCAGCTGCATGACGCCGATAGCGCCCTTGGGCGATACCGCGCTCTGCTTCATCGCCGACTCGGCCTTGGCGACGCTGGCGACGAAGGCGGGGGGCAGGGAATTGCGGACGGCGGCTTCGCGCACCAAGGTTTTCGGGTCAGAGGACTTGGGCGCGGGCGCAAGCGGCGCGGCGATAGCCGAGGCAGCAGCGACAGGCGCGGGTGCTTCGTATTCCTCAGCTTCAAACGACGTCACTGAACTGGCAGGGACCTCAATGAGACCGTCTTTGGTGAACAACTTGATGCTGGAACCCTCCACTTCGTGGCGGTCGGCGTGAATGCGGAATCCGGTGGAGAGCACGGCGAATTCACCGGCAAAAACCGGTGACGCGACGGCGAGAGCTAGAAGAACCTTCAAGAACACTGCGTTACCTAGTAAACAGTCCCAATCATAACGTTAGCGGGGGTTATAACCCCGTCCCGTCAGGGCGGGATTCGGCTGGGATAGCTTACTAGTACATCTGACGCCGGATGAGCGGTAAGCGTGCAGGGTTACTTGGCGGAATAGACGGGCGCGAGCGATACCAGCGCCAGCCCGGCCACGTAGACCACGGTCATGGCCACCATCAGCATCTTCACGCCATGCGTAGAGCCTTTAAGCTCGTTCCAGGCGAGCAGTCCCCATAGCGCGGCGACGATCGGGGCGCCTTGAATTAAACCGGCGGCGAGCGCGGGAGCGGTCTGTAAGGCTGCCGGTACGGCGCCTTCAACCAACGCCGCAATCAAGCCGACCGCCCAGACGACTCCGCCAAAAATGCCCCAAAAATGCTGCTTTTTCGCGCCTTTGAAATAGTCGCGGACCTGCACAGGCTCGCCATGCACCGGGAAGTTGATGAAAAAAGGCACGTAGATTAGCGTGGATCCGAACATTCCGGCCGCGATCAGCAAAGCCAGCCCATAGGGGCCGACGCCGGCATCTCCGAAACGGCTCATATCGACCACGGGCAGGAAGAAACCCAAAGGGATACCTGCCAAAATGCTGATGAGGATTCCGCGGGCGGCGATGGGAGTCCGGACCGGAAGTTTGGTGCGCGGGTCGAGCATTGGTCCCCCTTTGGCCATAGCCGCCAGGGCATCCACATGCGATCGGTAAGCGATGCAGTTCACTAGTACGGCGATGAGTATCAGTACCAGGCCGCCGAACAGCAGCAAGGCGTTGGCGGACTGCGGATTGCCGATGAAGTTCGTGATCGAGGTTACCACCAGCGCGATACCGAAGGTGAGAGGAAAGGCAACGGCCATTCCGGAAAGGGAAGTCGCCGCCACCAGCAGCATATAGGCAAGGTTAACGATGATCCCGGCGGCGACGCCGTAGGCCATTTTCCGATAACCGGCGATCATGAAGTTGTCGGAAACCGTCAAATCCTGGGGATTCATGGAGCCAAGTGTAAAGGCGGCGATCAGAATACACGCCGCCACGCCCAGCGCGAAATCGTAATAGAAGAGCTCGAAGCGCCACTTGAATACCAGTCTTTGCGAATTCGCCCAGGAACCCCAGCAAAACAGAGTCAGGATCAAAAGCAGAAGGCTGGCAAGTGTCGTCGATGGAAGAATCATATGAGGTTTCGGCTTGTGTCCAACTAGCTATCGTACTAAAGATCCGCGGCTTTTCAACCGAAAGAGCTTATATATTACACCATGTTAAGAAGGAGGGAACGGTGAAAAAGTTGTCCATGCCGATAATCATCCTCGTCGCGCTCGCCGGCCTCACGTCGGCTCAGCATTCCAAACCCGTCTACGATCCCGAAACCAGGGAAGGGCTGCTGATCCAGCATATTGAACAGGAAACCGACCCTTCCGAAAAACTCAAGTATATGGAGCAGTTCGTGGTGCAATATCCCACCCACCAGTCCATCGGCTGGGTGTACGACCAACTTCAACCGGCCTATATGAAAGACAAAGCCTGGGACGAGGCTATGCGAATCGGCGAGAGGCGGATCGCGCTGGAGCCGGAGAATCTGGACGGCGCAAAGCTTGCGCTGAAGGCGGCGGAGAGCAAGGCGAACGCCGACGATATCGCGAAATGGGCCGACCTGGAGTGGAAGATGGCGTCGCAAATCGCGGCCAAGGGCGGCCGCGCCGCTGCCGATGCGCAACAGACCCAGCTTTACGCCGAGTACAGCCTGTTCTCGATCGCGCAGCAGACGGCGGATCCGGCCAGGAAGCTGGAGATGCTGATTTCGCTGCAACAGAGGAATCCGAAGAGTCCGTACGCGGAAAACGTTCCGGCGGAGTGCTTCGCCATCTATAAAAGACTGAACCAGATGGACAAGGCGCTGGCGCTGGCCAACCAGACGTTGGCCGACGACCCGGACAACCTCGACATGCTGATGGCGGTTTCCGAATATCACTTCGGGCGCGAGGAGGCTCGCGAAAAGGTGGTCGCGAACATGGTCCATGTGGTTGAGGTTCTGGCCAAGAAGCCGCGGCCGGACAACCTGAGTGAGGACGATTGGACGAAGAAAAAGGCCCACGTGCTGGGGTCGGCATACTACATGGGCGGCGTATTTAGCAGCATCGCGGGGCAATATGGCCGGGCCGATCAGATGCTGCGCGCGGCGCTGCCGCTGATCGCGGGCGATGCGACGCAGGAAGCGACGGCGTTCTATCAGTTAGGCGTCGCGAATTATCATCTGGCGGACAGTAATCCTGCGCGGGCCAGAGAGGCGCTGGCCTACTGGAGACGATGCGCGTCGATTCACAGCAATTTTCAGGCGCAGGCCTTGAAGAATGCGGAATCGGTAAAGAACGAGTTTAATTTACCGTAATTCGTCCCATGTGCCGGCATGCTCACGCATGGCGGTTCAATCGAACCGCGACCGTCAGGGAGCGGACAGATTTTGGCTAGTAAGCCGTCCCCTTGATTCGTTTCGCGGAAATGTCCGCAGCTCATGCAGTGGGTGGCGCGAGCTTTAGCTTGCAGCGGAGGCTTGAGCCGCCGTTCCTTGAGCTTTCCAACGCCGTCGGCTGAAGCCGTCGCTGCAAGCTAAAGCTCGCGCCACCAGTTAATAACCAGGACAATCCACTAATGCCCGCCGGCTTCGACCGGTTCTTCAGCCTTCAACGGGAAATGGGCGCCGGTGGGGATTTGCACCAGCATTTGTTCCTTGCGGTAAATCAGCGTGGACGTGTTATAGCTCGCGATCTCAAAGCCGTGGCCGTGGGTGATGGCGTCGGTGGGGCAGGCCTCGACGCAAAATCCGCAGAAGATGCAGCGGTTGTAATCGATGTTATAAACCTTGGCGTAACGCTCGCCGCCGCTGATCCGCAACTGCTCGGTATTCTCGGCTGCTTCGATGTAGATGCACTCCGCCGGGCAGGCCGCCGCGCAGAGGAAACAGGCGACGCACTTCTCCAGGCCGTTTTCATCGCGCTGCAACTCGTGGACCCCGCGAAAGCGCTCCTGGAATTTGACCGGAGCATCCGGATAATCCTCGGTGATGGTTGGTTGCAGCATCTCCATGAAGGTGATGCCCATGCCCTTGGCAATGGCTGCCGCGCTATCGATCGCATCCGAGATTTTCGAAGACATTCTTTTAAATCTTACCAGCTTCCCGACCGGAGCTTAATTTTTCGAACCTCAACCGGCCTTCCAGGCGGGCACCGATTCATCGGCGCGGAACATCGGGAGCGCGGCGCGCTGGGCGATCGACTCCAGGTCGGCTTTCACGAAGCCTTCGCTGGCGATGGCGATGGTCCCGTCCGGTTCCACCAGGAATAGAGACGGCACGTGGGTGATGCCGAAGGCGTTGCTGGCAGGGTAGCCATCGTCTTCGCTTTCGAGCCGCGTGGGAAGAGTTACGCCAAATCGCGACTGAAACCGGCGCGTCGCGGCCTCGTCGTCCTGGGAGATGGCGACGATGGGGAGCGGACCTTGGGCGATCCTCTCGAGAAAGGGCAACGTCATCTGGCAAATGGGGCAGCTGATTTTGTAGAAGACCAGCAGGACCGGGCCGTCCAAACCGGGAAGCGAGGACATGGGGGCTTTCGATCCGGTGGAGAGCATGTCTTAGAGTTCGTTTCCTCTGGTCGTTCCAATTCCGGTGATTCGGGTGGCGCGGACTGAAGCTCGCGCCACATCCTAGGCCAGCGGTTCGTCTTTTTCCGACTGGACGAAACTGAGAATGTCGAAATGCTTTATTTCGCGATCGGGGAAAAAGCTGTTCACTCCGTCCTGCTCGTCGTTGAACACTTCAAAAATCGTGTGCAGCTTGGTCAGTAGCAGCAGCTCGACGTTGCGCTTGTTCGGATTGACCAGCTTCAGCGCGCCGCCGGCCTTCTTGAGCGACGTAAAACAGATCACCAGCGCGCCCAGGCCGGTGGAGTCGATGTATTCGACGTTTTGCAGGTTCAAAAGGACGTTCACGGTTCCGGTGGCGATGACAGCGGTGACCTTCTCGCGCACCGCGCTTGCCTCGCCCACAGTCAGACGGCCCTTGAGCGAAAGGATGTCCACGCCTTCGCGTGACGACTCACGAATATCGAGACTCATTAGAAGCTAGTGTAGCGGACTCGGCGGGTATTGTTTCCAGGGACTCGGGGCCGGAGGGCAGAAGGACGGTGAAGCGCGTGCCGACGCCGGAGTTGCTGGCCACGTCGATGCGCCCGCCATGCGCTTCGACGATCCAGGCGACGAAGCTCAAGCCCAGGCCGAGGCCCTGAATCGTATTGGTCTGCGCGTTGCGGACACGATAAAAACGGTCGAAGATGTGGGGCAGATTTTCGGCCGGAATGCCGACGCCCGTGTCCTCCACCGAGAGCTTGGTCCAGCCCAGTTCGCGCGCCGGTCCGACGACCACGCGAACCGACCCGCCGTTGGGCGTGTATTTGACGGCGTTCGAAAGCAGGTTCGAGAGCAGGCGTTCGATTTGCGTGCGATCGGCTTCCACCGGCGAGCAGGCTTCGAGCGAAGCCGTCAACTGGACCTCCTTTTCCTCGGCCGGAATCTGGAACTGATCCACCAGGTCGGTAACGACTTCGGCCAGATCGAGAGGAGCTTTTTGCAGCGCCAGCTGACCGGATTCGGCCTGCGAGAGCAGCAGGAGGGCGCGCACGATGCTGGACAATTTTTCGATGTCTTCCATCGCGTTGATGATGGATTCGCGATACTGCTCGGGAGTTTCCGCTGTGAAGAGAGCAACCTCGAGCTGGCCTCGAATGGCGGTGATAGGTGTTCGCAGCTCGTGCGAAACGTCGGTGGAGAAGCGGCGGATCTGCTCGAAGGATTGATGCAGCCGCTCCGTCATCTGGTTGAAGCTGTCGATGAGGTGATCCAGCTCGTCGCCCGCGCCCCGGAGCGGAATCTGGACGGTGATGTTCGACCCGGTGACGTTCTGCGCGGCGTGTGCGACGGAGTTGACTGGGCGTATGGCGATACCAGCAAGCCACCAGCCGAAGAGACTGGCTAACACTAACATCACGGGCGCAAGCAGAAGGTAGGAGTTGGTGAAACTGTCTACCGTCTTATAGGGGATGGCAAGCGAACGGCCGATGGCGAGGAAATACTTTTCCTTTCCAGCATCGTCGTGCATCCACCCGATTTCGATCATGTACGGTGTGCCGTCCTTATCCTTACGAATAACGACTTCTCCCCCTGGCGGGCCTGCTAATATCCGCCGGATCGACTGCGGGGAGTCGAATCCGATGGATGCATAGATCACTGAGTTCTGCACAACGTTTCCATTGGCGTCAGCAAGGAAATAAATGCGCCGCAGGCGTTCGACAATGAACCCTTCCTCCGGGTCGGTCAGGTCGGCTTGCCACACGGGGTATTGGTTGGCGATGTGAAGATACAGCTTCACCGCCTCCCAGTCGGACGTGACTGTTAGCTTCGTGTCCGCCTCCGCCTCCTCCTTCAGATGCCTCCAGAAGAAGAAGCCGATAGCCGCCAGCAGGATCGCGAAAAAAGCAACATAGCTCACCGCGAGACGGAAGCGCAGGCCGCGCACGAATCCTACGCGCAGCGTGCGGACTCCGAAGACTCGGGTAAAACGGGCCATGGTCTATAGCGAGCGCTCGCCCGCCTTATCGGGGATATCCAGCATGTAGCCGATGCCGCGTACGGTCTGGATCATTTTTTCCGGCCACTTGTCGTCGATTTTACTGCGCAGGTGGCGGATATAGACGTCGACGATATTGGTGAGCCCGTCGTAATCCATGTCCCAGACATGTTCGACGATCATGGTGCGGCTCAAAGGGCGGCCGCGATTGCGCATCAGGTATTCGAGGATCGAGAATTCTTTCGGCGCGAGTTCCACGTTTTCGCCGGAGCGCGTCACTTTGCGGCGGATACAATCGAGAGAAAGCTCGCCCACTTGCAGCCGTTCCGGAGTGGGTTGACCGCGCCGGAGTAACACGCGCACGCGGGCCAGCAATTCCACAAAGGCGAAAGGTTTCACCAGATAATCGTCGGCGCCGCCTTCCAGGCCCTTCACGCGATCGTCCACGGCGTCGCGGGCGCTCAATATCAGCACGGGAGGGCTTGTCTTGCGATTGCGGATTTTCTGCAGTGCGCTCAAGCCATCCATATCGGGAAGGCCGAGGTCGAGGATGATGAGGTCGTATTCGGTGTTGTGGACCAGCTCAATGGCGGTCGAGCCGTCATTGGCGACATCGACCGCATAGCCCCCGCTTTCCAGGCCCCGGGAGAGAAAATCGGCAATTCGTTTTTCGTCCTCGACGACGAGAATTCTCATATAGTCGAGTGTACGAGAATCGCCGCGGGTTTTGTGCGGAGGAAAGGACCTGGCATGCCCCGGCTGGTGTATGATCCATCGCATGGGATCCACTAGCCTGACGGAGGAACTGGGCGCGCTGGGCATCTTGCATCTCAAGCGGTTCTGGTCGCGTCACGGGGGTCGTATTGGAAACAGCGCCGCAGGCACCGACGGGGTTCGAGACAACACCTTGCTAAGCGGCCTGCGGCTCGGTCTGCGGGAAACATTCCAATTTCTGTTTGCGAATCAGCCGACGCTGGAACAGTTTGAAGCGTGGATTATCGACAAGAATGGCGGGTCCCTCGATCCCGAGGCGGATGCGCCGCCTGAACGCTGCCCTGAGCGGGGAGGCCGCCGACTGGGACGCCGCGGAGCCGGTCCTGACCGCGGACGATCTGGAGTTCTGGGACGAGAACGGATATGTCGTTCTGCATGATGCGGTGTCGCCGGAGCAATGCCGGGCTGCCGCGCAGGCGATCTATCAGTTTCTGGGCATGGACCCCGCCGAACCCGATAGCTGGTATGGTCACGACATCTGGGTTCCCCTGCTGCATCACCCGGCGCTTTGGGCCAACCGCGCGTCGCCCCGGATTCGTGGCGCTTTCGCTCAATTGCGGGATGAACACCGATCTCCGTGACTGTCCTTCGGTTCGGTTCATAATGAAAGCTCCTCCGATGGAGTGGACGACGCGCCCATTATAACCGAATCGCGCCGAAACGCCACAAAGAAAGGCGCTTAGCCCGCCAAAGGATACGCCAAAGTATCGAGCAGCCACTCGCGATTCGCCTTCACGTCCTCATTCAGCCGGTGGCACAACTCTTCGCGACTCTCGAACAACCGGTACCCACCCCTGGATCTTAAATAGCCGCGAGCCTTCGGGTCCTCTTCAAACAACTTCTCTTCCCCGATCTCCGCCGCGCGCTTTTCATACCGCTTCCGATTCTCCAGCAGCGCCGCGACGATGAACGGCATCACGGTCGAATAATCCGCCTGCATGCTTTCGGTCGACTGCAAATACGTATCTTTGTCGACCTTCCCCCACGTCACTGCCTCGCCCGGTGGGCAAGACGATAGAGACCCATCGGTCACCGGCGCGCTGACGATCTGGACGTCGAAGTTGTAGCCGCGCACGTTCGGAATCCCCAGGATCTGCCCCAGCGCCGGCTCCGGCTGCAAATTGTAATTCTTCGGCACGCCGCCGCCCAGCATCAACGTCGCCAGCGCGTTCGGCTCCTGGTCAAAAAGTCCCCACCGATGATAAGCGCAGGCTTCATAAATTTCGGCGTGCAGATCGAGGTCGAAATTGTAATCCTGCGACAACAAACCAGCCTTCTTCATCGCCCACAGCTTCATGGAATTGAGAAACACGCTGCCGTCGCCCGGCGCGCCGACGAAAATCGGAATCGACAGGCGATGGCACGTTGCTAGCAGTCCTTCCTGGACTCCGTTCGCCCTTTCCTGCGCCGCGAAAAACTCGCCCAGCCGATTCCGCAGTTCCGTCCCCGTCATCTTGTGCTGAAATTCCGGCCGCAGCAGCGCGGCCGAGAGAAACCGGTCCTGATCGAGCAGAACATCTTCATCGAACGCCATGTCGGTGACGCGGATGGTGCGCTCTTCCCGCAGCGCCCCGTCGTCGCCCCAGATCGGCGTCTCGAAAATCGGATTCTTTCTCCCGTCCAGCGACCGGTGCCCGTCGTGATAACAAACCGCGTCGGTGGTCGATAAATACGCCACCCATCCGGTTTCGAGCAATGGTATCAGCCACGCCTGATGCTGGCCGGAGACTGTCACCGGACCCGCAATCGCCACCGTGAACGGACATCCCATGCCGACGGCATGATCGAGAATCGTATAAATCCGCCGCAAAAAAGCTCCGCCGAAGGCCGGGAAGCAGTGAGTGAAGAGTTCGTGCAGGGTATCGCACTCATCGACGCGTCGAACTTTCACGCGGCGGCGTTCGTCAGTAGTGTTCATATGGATGAAATCTTGGCCTTACTCGAACCTTTCGCCGAGCTTTTCGTGGAGTTGCTGCTTAAGCCTTTCGAGATCCTTTTCGAGGAGGGCTACTCGCTGCTCAAGCGGCGTGTGCGCGACGGCGACCGGTTGACTATCCTCGACCTCCACAGCCCCGCCGAGCAATTGGACCCAGCGCCCCCTGGACGCTCGGGCGACGAATTCCGATCTTTCAAGCGTTTCCAGCACTCGTTCACACTCCTCCAGATCTGTGAAATCGTGCATCCGCTCCGTCCGTCCGCGCAGCTCGCCCACGGTTTGAGCGCCCCTCAGCATCAGTACGCAGAGCAGCGCCATTTCCCTTCGCCCGAGATTCAGAACTTCGCCAAGACGATGGGCAAACTTCTCTACGCGATGGCCTGCACCACTTATACGGACTACAAGATGTTTGTTCTGAAGTGTTTCCAGCGCCTGCTCCACCGTCCGCTCGTCAAACTGCACCACCGGATCACGGCTCGATTTTTGATTGCACGCATTCTGTAACGAATTTACGGTAAGCGGGTAATACTCTGGCGTGGTGATGTCTTTTTCAATCAGCGCGCCCAGAACGCGGATCTCAACGGGATGCAAAGTTTCCACACTCGTCACCATAACCGAAACGAGGTTTCGGAGTCTATCGGCTAAAGGAGAATCTATGAAATTTGTATTACTCGCACTCGCGGCGGCGTCGGCCTTCGCGCAGACTAAATCGCTCACATGCGATAACGACAATAACCGGAATAATCAGGTAACCTCCTGCGAAGTGCGCGAGCAGACCATCGCCTACGGGGGCCGTTTAACCGTCGACGGCGGCGTGAACGGCGGCGTCTCCATTAAAGGCTGGGACAACGCTTCCGTGCTGGTGCGCTCCAAGGTGGAAGCCTACGCGGCCGACGACTCCACCGCTAAAATGCTTGCGGCCCAGATTCACGTGAATTGGTCCGCCGGACAAGTCAGCGCTTCGGGCCCGGAGACGACGCACGGTCAGAACTGGGCCGTCAGTTACGAAGTCTTCGTCCCCCGCAATGCCGATCTCTCGCTGAAAACCCACAACGGCGGCATCTCCATCGCCGACGTCCGCGGCAACATCCAGTTCGAGGCGACCAACGGCGGCGTCAATCTGAAAAACCTCGCCGGCGACGTGGAGGGCACGACTAAAAATGGCGGATTGAACATCACCCTGGCCGGCAATCGCTGGGACGGCAACAAGCTCGACGCGCGCACCACCAATGGCGGCGTGAACCTGTCGATGCCGGCCGCCTACAACGCTCATTTCGAAACCGCGACCGTGAACGGCCACTTGAACGCCAATTTCGACATGACCGTCCACGGGAACCTGAGCGAGCTGAGCAAGAAGATGAGCACGGACATCGGTGCCGGTGGGCCTACGATTCATGTGGAGACGGTCAACGGTGGGGTGAACGTAAAGAGAATCTAAGCGTCTGTCCGAATGCTGACACATAGCGGTTCCGCATGCCGGGGGAACCGCCATGCGTCAGCATGCGGACGAACAACAGTTTTACTTCGCCGGCCGCACCGTCGGATACTTGATCCCCAGCTGGTCCAGGTAATTGTCGTACTTCGACGGATCGTAATACATGGTCTTCATCTGCGGCCGGTATTTCTCCATGATTCCCTTGTTGAGCCAGATCGCCGGCACATCGCCGTCGCGCACGAAGCTCTTGTACTTCTGGTCCTTCGTCTGCACGTTCTTGAAATAATCCCACGCCTTATCCACCAGTTCCGGATGCAGCAGAATGTCGAGCATCGTCAATGCCTGCACTTTTGCTCCGGCCACCACGCCTTTGTGCGCGATGGGCGTGGCCATCGAAACTCCGTTCGCCCAGTTGTGGCCTGGCCCGCCCGGAATATTCGACGGATAATTCAGCACCACCGTCGGCACGTTCCAGGAAATGTCGCCGATGTCGTCGGACCCTCCGCCCATCGGCTGATTCTGCCCGCCCATGCCTTCATCCTCGCCCGCGGGCTGAGCGCGAGGCGCGCGCATCGGCTGGATCTTGGTCGCCAGTCCGCTCACGCGAACTCCCAACTCCTTCTGCAATCCCTTGGCAAGCGTCTCATCCGCGTCCGACCACGTCGGGAGGCCCACCTTCTTGATGTTCTCGTACATATCTTCGGCGATAGCTTTATTGAAGTGCCCGGGCCATGCCGCGCCCAGCAGTTTTTCCGTATACGTCGTGTCGGTCATCAGCGTCGCCGCTTTCGCCATGTTGGTGCCGATCTCCCACAGCCGCATGATGTGCTCATAGTCGGCTTCGCGATAGTAATACCAGACAGCGGCGGTCGGCGGCACTACGTTCGGCTGATCGCCTCCGTTCGTGATCACGTAATGCAGGCGCGTCGCCAGCCGCAAATGCTCGCGGCGGAAATTCCAGCCCACGTCCATCAGTTCCACCGCGTCCAGCGCGCTCTTCCCGCGCCACGGCGCTCCCGCCGCGTGGGCGCTCTCGCCTTTAAAGCTATATTCGATCGACACCAGCCCGTTGCCCGGCGCAGGCCCCCAGCCGACGCCGAGATTATTTCCGACGTGCACGAACAGGCAGACGTCGACGTCCTTGAACAGGCCCGCCCTCACGTAATACGCCTTGGTCGCGACTTCTTCTTCAGCCACGCCCGGCCACAGCCGGAGCGTTCCCTGCAGATGTTCGCGCTCCATAATCTTTTTCACCGCCAGCGCCGCCACGATGTTCAGCGGCACGCCAGAGTTGTGACCCTCGCCATGCCCCGGCGCGCCCTCGATGAGAGGATCGTGCCAGCCGACGCCGGGCTTCTGCGACGCCTGCGGAATATCGTCGATATCTGAACCCAACGAGATCACAGGCTTGCCCGATCCCCACGACGCGACCCACGCCGTCGGAATCCCGGCCACGCCGCGCTCAATCTTGAATCCTTCTTTTTCCAGAATGCCGGTCAGGTACTTCGACGTCTCAAACTCCTGCATCCCGAGTTCGCCGAAACTGAAAACGCTGTCCACCATGACCTGCGCCTGTTTCTTCATGCCGTCGATTTGCCCGGCCAAGTCGGCCTTGATCGACGCCTCTTTATCGGGAGCGACTTTGTTCTGTCCAAATGCGTTTTGCGAAAGGGCGACGTGGGCCGCGCAGGAAGCGAGCAGCACTGTAAATGCGGATTTCAGCATAGAGGATAGTGTACCGCCGTTCGATGATATTCTTCAGGAAGGTGTCCATGCGATTCGCCCTCGGTCTCCTGTTCGTTGCGACACTCTGCGCCTTTCAGCAGCCGTTCAAGCAATATCCGGGCATCGAACATTTCACCTATCCTCTGCCCCCCGATTTTCAGGAGAAGACCGAATTCGCCTTCGCCCGCATGATGTATCCACCTGGATGGAACAATGGGTATGCGGGACGCGACGACGACTGGCACACCGGGATTTCTCTGTGGAGCCAGGATTTCCCCGCCGCCGACCGGCATTTTTCGCTGGCGGTTCGCCGCCTGTCACGTGTGCATGTACGATCGGTGGAGCAGATTGTCAATCTCGACGACGGCGATGAGGTCTTCAACTGGCCCTGGCTCTACGCCGTGCAGGTGGGCGAATGGGGCATTACCGATTCTCAGGCCGCCAAACTCCGCGACTACTGCCTGCACGGCGGATTCTTCATGGCCGACGATTTTCACGGCACCACCGAATGGGGTGTTTTCGAGGAATCCATGCACCGCGTTTTTCCCGATCGCCCCATCGTCGATATCGACGACAAGGACCAGATCTTTCACACCGTCTACGATCTGGACGACAAAATCCAAATCCCCGGCCAGGCGCATCTTGGACCAGGCTACAAAGGTAGAAACGGTGACGGCCAAGGCGCCCACTGGCGCGGAATTTTCGACGACCACGGCCGCGTGATGATCGCCATTTCGTTCAACTCCGATATCGGCGACGCGTGGGAATACGCCGACGACCCGTACTACCCCGAAAAATTCTCCGGCCTCGCCATCCGCATCGGCGTCAACTACATCCTCTACGCAATGACGCACTGATGGCGAAATTGAACAACCCTCCGTTCCCGTTTGCCGGAATCATCTGCCTGCTCATGGGCGGGTTGCTCCTCCTCTCCGGCGGCTTCAGACTAGGCGGAATCCTCGTCGGATTCGCGATCGTCTGGGCGGCAATCGCGATGGTCCTGAAGATGAATCGACGATAAAGCTCAGCGCGAAAACACTCAACGCCTGGCGCTGGGCGCTCCTTGGGTGCGCCCAGCGGGATTCGTGTGAGAGCCGTTACTTTCCGGCGCCCAGGTTTGTGATGGAAGCCTTCAGCAGGCCCACCGTGTACGCCATGTTGTGGATGCCCTTGCTTCCGTCGTTGGTGATGAACAGCCAGTTGTACGCCGCTTCGAGCTGTGGCCTCGTCCATGTGGCATCGATGGTCAATGCCGTCTTGGGTTGGCCGACCGGCGGCAGCATGGCGCTGAGCTGGTCGAGCATCTGCTGCACTTCTGTCTGGCAGCCGTTGGTTACGCCGTCCCCGTTGTAATCGAACAACGGGAAGTTAAAGGTAGTGACATCTGGACCATGGCAGGTCTGGCAGACGGCGACTGCCTGCTCCGTCGTGGTGCTCCCGGCGGGAGTGGCGCTCATCTTCATGGTGTGATCCCCGGCCAGCATGTACGCCGGATCCGTGGTCGCCAGAGTCTGCATGTGGCAGCCGACGCAGGTGTCGGCCACGACGAATTGATGCGCCGAAGTCGGGATTGTCTGTCCGTAGGTGAAGCCGTTCACGCCTTCGATCATGTCGGCTTGCGGTCCTTCATGCGGACCGTAGTGCGAGCTTCCGGCCGTGGACGGAACATAAGTGTTGGCGACCACGCGGGCCTGGTGGCATTCCATGCACAGCGCGCCGGCGCCGGCATCGCTCACTTTGGTACCGTCGGCAAGCGTCACTGGTCCCATGTTGCGGATCAGGTGAACCGCGGTGGAGGGCAACGTCTGGCCGTGAGGCTCGTGGCAGGTTTCGCACTGGATCGCGCCATAGGTCGTATCGACCGTGGTCGCGCCGTTCATGCGGCCGACGAAGCCGTTGTTGGTGTGGCATCCGACGCAGGTGGCGTTACCCGCCGGATCGGTGGTGGTGACGGCGTGCGCGGAAGCGCTCCAGGTGGCCGTTTTGATATGGTGCGTAGGTTCATCGTGGCATTGAGAGCAGCTGCCAGTGCCGGTCGGAACCGTAATCTCCATCGGCGTTCCGCCGGATTCGGCGTGCAGGCTCCCCGGGCCATGACAGTTTTCACATTGGATATTGGCGACGTTTTGAAGCGCTGCCGGCATGCTGGTCCAAGCGGCCGCGTTGAGCGTGGTTGGCTCCGTCCAGCCGAGCTGTGCCATGATCTTGTCGAATCCGCCGTTCTGCGTCGGATCGTTCAGATCGAATCCAACGGTGTGGCAGCCCCAGCACGACGATGAGTAGCTGGTGTCGCCGGCCGCTCCAGTAATCTCGCTTTTGAAAATGCCGGCGTGCTCCGTCAGAGACCACGTTGCGACTTTATTGAGCGGCGCGAATTGACCGTCGTGGCAGCCGGCGCAGGCCGAAACGCCTGCGTAGGTGGCTCCGAAAACCGTCTGTTGCACGGTCGCGCTGCCATTACTCTTGGTGGTGACGGTTGCGGTGACCTCATACTCGCCCACTACGTCCGGGCGAAGGAGCGCGCGGCCCGCCACTTGAGCCACCAGCCGGTTGGCGGGTTCAAACACCGGCATACTCGTCACCAACGGACTATTGGCGATGGCTGCCTTGGAGCCCGTAGGCAGGGTCAGCAGGGTCCAGGTAACGCCGACGACATCGGACGCCGGCACGGCAATATTGATTTCCACCTCCAGGTACGCCGGCTGTCCCAGTCCAACATTGATGGTGCCAGGCGACGATTCGGTGGTTGAAGGAAGTTTATAGCTGGAGATTTCTCCAGGCGTAACCGGCCGTAAGGCAAGCGTCGCCTGAAGAGGGATCTGAGCGTTCACGAGGGAGGCTGCCAGGATCAGTAGAAACAGGATCCCGGAAACACCTATAAACACACAAGGTTTTGATCTACTTAGAAAATACATAAGATACGCTCCATCGCGCTCGATACTGGCGCGCATGCGTGACGAACTAACAAAAAATCGATGATGAAAGTGCAATCGCGCAGCCAATTGTGCTCCCTAAGGCTTTAGCGCCTGGGCCTTAGGCGCGCGCTCCTGAACGGACGGGCCGGGTAAAGTGATTGTTTTGAATCATCGTCCAGGACAATCCGGACTATGGGAGCACGAATCGGGGAATCCGGGGCGGAGCGGTTGGTTATGCGAGGCGCGAATCTGCCCCACAATTTGGCTGTTTTGGCACGATGCATTCGCCACGATTGGGTGTCTTCGCGCGGCGCGATAGCAATTGAGCTGAGAGGTGACGACCCCGCTAAATCACGGTTCAGCTTGCCGCAATTGGCTCGATCCAATACCGTCGCATTGCGAATAGTCCGGCTTATGCAGCCAGCACAATTAAGTGCGCGGCAACTGGATCGTGATATTCCGATACTTCATGCCGCCCGTGTGGTCGCCCTGAATGTAGAACGGACCCGGCTCGCCTTCGTTCGAATCGAGCGCCCCGCCGGTGATCCCCGGGATCTCGCGATTATCAATGGTCTTCGTCTTGTTCCGCACCACCGTCAGCATGCGACCCACCAGCGTGATGTCGAACGTTTCCCAAGTGCCTGGCGTGCGCGGCAACATGAAGTCCGGCGCGATGAATCCGTAAATCGATCCGATGCTATGGAACTTGTCGTTGGCGTCGACCTTTTCATACTCCACCTGCACTTCGTAGCGTCCGCGCAGATAGATGCCGCTGTTGCCGTCGTCCGGACAGTTGAACTCGATGTGCAATTTGAAATCGTCGAACGTGCGCGCGGTCTTGATATTCGCCCCATGCGCCGTGTTGACCAGCATGCCGTCCTGCGCCACCCAGTTGTTTTTCGCCGTGGTGCTGGTCGGCTCCCATCCGGTGAGATCCTTGCCGTTGAAAATGGGCTCGGCCTTGGTCCACTGCTTCGGCATTTCGCGTTTCAGCTCCGGAGCCTTCACGCCCTTGATCTGCGCGATCTGATCGCCCGTTTTCTGCGTGCCCGTGATCACTTTGTTCTTGATCTTCAGATCCCAAGTCGTGGCCGGACGCTTGTCGTTGGCCTTGTCCATGGTCAACGTGATGTGAGGACCGTCCACATCCACGTCGTAAGCCGGATGCACACTGCCCCCGCGCGGCTGGATGCGAATGAGAGGATCGCGTCCTTCCACGTAATCCATCCAGCGGGGCGACGACGTTCCATCCGGCATGGTCAGGACTAGATCCCATCGCCCTTGAAATGGACTGGTGGTGGTCGGCAACTGCGAAAGTGCAGGCGTCACGGAAACGGCGATAAGTGCTGCTGCAACAAGGAGCGGTCTCATGTTAACTCAGCATATCGCGAATCTTCACGCCGGAGAGGGTCAGGCCTTTTTCGTCAGCCGGCCCATCGCCGTCTCTACCCCGTACACCAACGCCGCCAGCGAAACCGCCATTCCGCCCACCAACCCGAAAATTGCGAACCCCTTCCAGACCGTCGAATGCGTTGACACCGCCGCGAGCCAGATCCTGACTCCCCACAGCGCCGCGATCAGACACCCGAGTAGAATCTGGGTCAGCGCAGCCGTCACCGCCAGCACCGCGCCGTATACCGTCATCTGCGGCGGAAACTGGTGCGGTATTTGAAACCGTTCAAACGGAGTTCGGACTTCGCTGTCGCGCATGCCTAGTCCGATTATCGTCGAAAACGGCCGGAGCTTTACTTAATTCCTAGCCGGAACAGCAGGTTAAACCCGAAAGCGAAAATTCCCGCCCCCAGCAACACAGTAACCGGCAGCGTCAACACCCAGGCCAGCAGCAGATTCCGCAGCGTCTCCATTTGCAGCCCGGAATGATTCGCCGCCATGGTCCCCGCCACGCCGGACGACAGCACATGGGTCGTGCTCACCGGCAGATTGAGGCTGTCTGCCGCGATAATCGTACCCATCGCCACCAGTTCCGCCGAAGCGCCCTGTGCGTAGGTCAAATGCGTCTTCCCGATCTTTTCACCCACCGTAACCACGATGCGCTTCCAACCGATCATCGTCCCCAGCCCAAGCGCGATCGCTACAGCGATCTTCACCCACACCGGAATGAACTTCGTCACCTTGTCCATCCGCTTTTTGAGCGTCGACGCCGCATCCTGTTCCTGGGGATCTTCCAGCTTGTGCTGCTTCACCAGCTTGCCCAGCGACTCCGACGACAAGTAGAGGGCCGACCGCAGATCGCGCCGTTGCTGCGCATTGAGATCGGTCAACTGCTTCCTGCGCTCGAGCATCGTTTCGATCTCGCGGCACTTGGTCCCGATCGCCGCATAGGTACGATCCGTCGCCTTGCCGGTGGTCTTCAGGTAGTCCGACAATTCGTCCGCCGCAATCTGGTATCCCGCCATCGCGACGCCCGGCGCGTGCCTGTCCATCTGGAACGAAATGGTCTGCGCCGCCGCGCCCAATTCCTCAATCGACGCCTGCGGAGTGGTCAGGTCCACCGCAAAGGTCATCGGCAGGATACCAATCATGATCAGCATGATCAGCCCCATGCCCTTCTGCCCGTCGTTCGACCCATGCGCCCAGCTCACGCCGGTGCAGGTGAAGATCAACAGCGCGCGAATCCAGATCGGAGGCGGTTGATCCTTGGCCGGCGCCTCGTACAGTTCCGGCGACTTGATTAGCAATTTGCAGAGCAGCAGCAGCAGCGCCGCCAGAACGAAGCCGACCACCGGCGAAATCAGCAGCGACAGGCCTACTTCCCGCGCCTTGCCCCAGTTCACGCCGTCCCCGAACTCATGTCCGCCCACCAGCCAGGAATTGGCCAGCCCGACGCCGATAATCGATCCGATCAGTGAATGCGAGCTCGACGCCGGCAGCCCCAGGTACCAGGTGCCCAGGTTCCAGATGATCGCGGCCAGAAGCAGCGCGAACACCATCGCGAAGCCCGCGCCCGAGCCCACGTTCAGCACCAGTTCCACCGGCAGCAACGCCAGTACGCCGAACGCGACGCCTCCGCTCGACATCAACACGCCGATCAGATTCCAGCAGCCAGACCAAACCACCGCCACGTTCGGTTTCAGACTGTGCGTGTAGATGACCGTCGCCACCGCGTTGGCGGTGTCATGGAATCCGTTGACGAACTCAAAGCTCAGTGCAAGAAACAGCGCGAACAGCAAAAACACTCCCGCGCCAACGGATATAGCCTCTCCAAAAAGTTCCACAGCTATAAAGGTTACGGGACCCCCGTTACAGCTTCATGAAGAAACTACCAATTTGTAATGGACCCGTCCGGGCGGTAGTACAAAATCCGGTCCGTGATCGGCTGCGTGATCTCCGCGACCATCTTTAGAGGCTTCAAGTCCAGTTCCACCCCCAGCCCTGGCCGGACGTTCGGCCATAACTTGCCATCCTTGAAATCCGCGTACAGGGGCAGATACGGAATCTTCTGCGACTGATAGTTGTATTCGAACAACACCGGCCCCGGGAAATTCCCCAGCACATGCACCAGCGCCGCTTCCGCGATCGGGCCTGTAAAATGCGGCACGATCCCCACGAAATGCGTCTCGCAAATCGCGGCGATTTTCCGCATCTCTGTGATGCCTCCCACGTTCGGCAGTGTCGCCCGCACGTAATCCAGATCGTGATTCTCCACCAGCTTGTTAAAATCCCAGCGCTGTCCCCACTCCTCGCCCGCCGCCAGCGGAACCGTCGTCTGCCTACGCAATTTCGGAATATCTTCTAAGAACGCCTCCGTGCGCACCGGGTCCTCCACCAGAAACGGCTCCAGATCCTCCAGAATTTTGCACCCGCGCAGAGCATCGGCGAAATCGAAGCGTTGATGAAAATCGATCAGCCAGTCGCCGTCCTTGCCCACGCCCTCCCGCGCTTCCTCGCAATCGCGACGCACCTGGTGAATTCTTTCGCGAGCGTTGAACGTCGTCCCTCCGCCCTTCACGCTGGCCGCGTCCATGCGAAACGCGCGATACCCGGCCGCCATCGCCGCCTGCGCTTTTTCCTTATACGTCGGCCCTCCGCCCACGCCTCCCGTGATGTAGCACTCGCAATAATTCCGCGCGAGGCCGCCCAGCAGCGCGTGCACCGGCTGATTCAGGACCTTCCCCTTCAAATCCCACAGCGCCAGGTCGAGCCCTCCCAGCGCATCGATTTTCTCCCTCCCCGGAGGATAGAAAAACGACCGGTACATGTCCTGCCACAGCTTTTCGATAAATTGCGGATCTTTCCCGATCAGCCGGCCCGCGCACTGTTCGATGGTGTCCTTCGACCCCCCCTCGCCGATGCCCGTGATCCCGGCGTCGGTCTCCACGGTGATCACCATGTTGCTCTGGTTGAACAGGGGATTCAGATTCGGCGGCGCATACGCCCGCACGCGCGTGATCTTCATTTTCGAAATCGCCGCCTGAATTGGCTCCCGCGTGACCAGCGAGGCCGCGGCCACGGAGCCGAGGAATGAACGTCGTTTCATAGGCCACCAACTTATCAAACTTGTGTGGCGTACGCACTCGTGCGTGCCGCGTCGAGACTCGTCTCGATGCCCGTCCCGCAGGCGATATCCAGCGCTGTTTGCAAACTACAATAGACGAAGTGCATATCGTCGCCCTCCTGCTCCTGTTGCAGTCTCCGCCGCGCGAGGTCGTTATCCGCAGCCACGTCTACACCCCTCCCACCGCAACCCTGCGCTCCGAAACCACGCTGGTCGAAGCCGACCTCACCGTGCGCGACTCGCAAGGCCACACCATCCCCAACCTCCACGCCTCCGATTTCGAAGTGCTCGACAACGGCGTGCCACAGAAAATCACCGCGTTCTCTGAATTGCACGCCGGCGGGAAGTTCACCACCCCTCCTCCCTCCGCAACGAAAGAAGATATCCCGCCCGCCGATATCCTTCCGCCATCGCCCAAGTACGTGACCTTTTTCTTCGATGACAACCACCTCGGCAATTCCGGCATGCTTTTCGTGGAGCGAGCCGCCCACGCCTTCATCGCCAAGGGTCTCAAACCATCCGACTGGACCTCCATAGTCACGACGTCCGGCACTGGCGACCTCGATTTCACCAACGACGCAAAATTATTCGCCGATAAACTGGATCACCTGCAATCGCACACGCGCGCCGAAGTCCCTTCCAAATGCGGCGTCGGCGCCACCGATTCCTTCATCGTCCTGAACAACCTCGACTATCCGACGATAGAGCGCGCCATCGCGGCCGCCACGCCCTGCGCGTGCGGCGGCGCGGAAACGCCGATGCAGTGCCGCGCGAAGGCCGTGCCTCTCGCCTATAGCAATGCCGAATCCATGTGGGAGCAGACGCAGGTGGAATCGGTCAACACCATCGCCGCCCTCGGCTTCGCCGCGAAAAAATTGTCGGAAGTAAATGGCACCCGCATCCTGGTGCTTACCTCCTCCGGATTCCTGATTCGCGCCGGCGAGCCCACCATGGATAAATTCGTCGACGGAGCCGTCCGCTGGAACATCGTCGTTCACGCGCTCGACGCAGGCGGTCTCGCCGCCAGGACGCAAGGCCTTCTGCGCCAATCGCTCTTCTGGACCCCAATGGAAAAGGTCACCGACGGCACCGGCGGCCACTTTTTCAAAAACACCAACGACCTGGCCGGCGCCATGGACCTCGCCGCCAATCCCGAAGTAACCTACTTGCTCGCCTTCAATCCCGGCCCCCACGACGGCAAATTTCATACTCTCAAAATCAAGTTCAAATCGAAGCGCCCTGAGTCTGTGCAATTCCGCCCCGGATATTTTTCCCCGCGCGAGGAGCAGAAAACGTCGCCTCGCGCCGCCATGGACGCCGCCGTTTTTTCCAAGGAAACTTTGCGCGAAGTTCCCGCCGCCGTCACCCTCAAGCCCGGCGAGAAATCCGTCGCCGTCACCGTCTCCATCGACGTCGGAGGTCTGCAATTCGTCGTCAACAGCGGCCGCCACGTTCAGCAGCTTGTCTTTGTGATGACCCTGCTCGATTCCACCGGCGCGTTCGTCACGGGAAAGGAAGCCATCATGGACCTCGCCCTCACCGACGAAAAACTGGCATCGCTCCAGGAGGAAGGATTGAAAGCAGTCGCCACCCTGAACGCGCCCGCCGGCGCCTATCAGCTCCGCACCATCGTCCGGGAAGGGATGAAAGGGGCCCTGGCTGCCTCAACCCTGCCAGTAAACCTCCAGCCCTGATGACTGGTCGCACCCTCAATTTCAGTTACAATCGAGAGTTCGCGCCAGATCGGCGCCTTTGAACCATGTTTGTTCCACTCACTCCCCTGCGCTGTTTGCACCGCGCCATCGACGTGTTCGGCTCGAAGACAGGAATTGTCTCGGGCGACCGCTCTTTCACCTACTCTCAGTTCGGCGAGCGTTGCGAAAAGCTCGCCACAGGGCTTCTGAAACACGGAATCCGCCCCGGCGACCGCGTCGCCTATCTGAGCTTCAACACCCACCAGTTGATTGAAGGCTATTACGGCGTGGTGCAGGCCCGCGCCATCGTCATGCCCTTGAACGTCCGCCTGTCGGAGGTCGAGCTGACCAACATCCTCTGCCATTCCGGCGCCAAAATGCTGATGTTCGAGGACGATTTCGCGCCTATGGTCGAGAAGCTCCGCGCCAGCTGCCCGGCGGTGGAAAAATGGGTCGGTCTCGACGGCCATGGCCCTTATGCCGACCTGTCTTACGAAGAAATCCTCGACGCCGGCCATCCTGAACGAGCCGACATTTTCACCTACGACGAAATGTCGGTCGCCGAGCTTTTCTATACCAGCGGCAGCACCGGAACGCCCAAGGGCGTCACGCTCGCGCACCGCACTCTTTATCTCCATGCACTCGACATCTGCTCCATCATGAAGGATATCGAGAGCATGGTGGACCTCCACACGATCCCCATGTTTCACGCCAACGGCTGGGGACGTCCGCAGGGATCGACGTACATGGGTATCCCGCAAGTCATGGTGCGCCGCTTCGAACCATCGTTCGTCTACGAATTAATTCAAAAGCACAAAGCCACCGACATGTGCCTGGTGCCGACCATGGCCAACGCCATGATCAACGCTCCCGATCGCGAAAAATGGAACACCTCCAGCATGCGCCGCGTCATGATTGGCGGCGCCGCCGCGTCGCCCGAACTGGTTGAGCGCGTCGAAAAAGCATTCCCCTCCGCCGAATGCATCGCCGGCTACGGCCTGACCGAAACCGCTCCCGTGCTCACGTCGTCGCGGCATAAAGTTCCTTCCTACGCGACCAATGAAGAGCGCCTCCGCCGCCAGGCCATGGCCGGATGGCCTATCCCCGGCGTCGCCGTGCGCGTGGTCGATATGGACATGCGCGACGTCCCCCGAGACATGCAGGCCATCGGCGAGGTGGTCGCCATGGGTGATCACATCATGGAAGGTTATTTTAAGGAGCCCGAAGCCACCGCCGCCGTGATGACCGGCCCGTGGTTCCACTCCGGAGACATGGCCGTGTGGGATGAGGACGGCTACATCCACATCGTCGACCGCAAGAAGGAAATCATCATCTCGGGTGGCGAAAACATTTCGTCCATCGAGGTGGAGCGAGCCATCTTCTCGCACCCCGCGGTCTTCGAATGCGCCGTCGTCGCCGCGCCCAGCGAAAAGTGGGGCGAAGTCCCCGCCGCCATCGTCGTGCTGAAACCCGGCGAAACGGTGACGTCCGAAGAATTGATGGCGTTCCTGGAACAGCGCCTGGGAAAATTCAAGCTCCCGCGCATCATCGAATTTTCCGAAGAGCCGTTACCCAAAACCGGCACCGGCAAAATTCGCAAGATGATCATCAAAGAAAAATTCTGGGCCGGTAAAGAAAAACGTGTTCAAGGCTGATCAATAGGACCCTAGTGGGTATTTTCTGGCTCTTGTGGGGCCGCCAATTCTGGCGGCAGCCGTCCTTTCAAGGCGGCACTCCGGTAAGTTCACGAGCGTTGGCGCGAACGCCAACGCGCCGCCATGATTGGCGGCCCCACTTGGTGATTAAAGTCTGTCACGCGCTACACTACGCTTGCTGGATGGTGCCGGCTATTCAGCCGGCTCTTTCAAAATGTTCATCGTCCCCTCAACCCTCGACCGCCTAGCCGATCTCTACGAAGCCGGAACCCTTGGCCTCATCGAACACGATGGCTGGGTCGAAGCCTTCTTCGACGACTTCGATTCCGCCGCCAAATTCGGCGACCCGCACGAAGCTCCCGACGTAGATTGGGTCCAACAAACCCAGGACGCCTGGCCTCCGGTCCTAGTCGGCAAAAAATTCTTCTTAGTCGCCCCCTGGCGAACCGAACCCACGCCCGCCGGCCGCTTCCGTCTCGAAATCAACCCCGGCCAGCAATGCGGCACCGGCCAGCACCCGTGCACCCAAAAATGCCTCGAAGCCATGGAGCGGATTGTGAAGCCCGGCGATTCCGTCCTGGACGTCGGAAGCGGCTCCGGCATTCTGTCGATTGCCGCCAAACTCCTGGGCGCTGCCCGCGTCGTCGCCTGCGACATCGATTCCGAAGCGCGCGTCGATTTCGTAGGCAGTCTCGACGCCGTCCGCAGCAACTCCTTCGACGTAGTCGTGGCGAATATCAATGAGGACGTCATTGGCTCCATGCGCTCCGATTTCGAACGGGTCGCCCGCCATCGCATTCTGTCCGGCTTTCAGAACGCGGAAGGCGAATGGACCTGTATCACCGATTAGCGCAACTCTATTCTCTTCGTTTCCGGTCTTTTGCCGTTTTCATGCGCCGCGCCCCGAACGACCCGGCTCTATCCTTCAATCGAGAGGTTGGCGCACTGATTGGCGTCCAGCCCGCCGGAGCGTGGAAATCCTAGGCCACCTTCATCGACCGACGCTAAACAATCAGCGAGAGCGGCGTGCGAAACAGCGCCCCAGGCCCGTCTGGGTTATCAAAAGGGAGGAGGCCTCCAATGAATGTGTTTTTGCTTGTAGAGCCGCGACCACCGGGAGCCACCGCCCGCTAGCCCGGCGACTCCGGCCACTTGTGCTTGGGATACCTCCGCGACAGCTCCCTCCGCACCTGCGGATAAAGCCGCTCCCAAAATCCTTTCAAATCGGACGTTACCTGCACCGGCCTCCGATTCGGCGCCAGCAAATGCACCACGACAGGTGTCTCTCCAATTCTCGGCGTTTCGCGCACGCCAAAAAAATCCTGAAGCCGCGATTCAATCCACGGAGGCTTTCCGGCCTCGTAGTGGACCTTCACCTCCCGCCCACCCGGCAGCTTCAGCTTCTCCGGAGCAAGTTGATCGATGCGCGCCGGCCGCAGCGCCGCAAGCAAATCGGTAATTTCCGCGAAACTTGTCCGGCCGCGGCACAACTCCGTCAGCGTCTCCGACAAATCAATCTGAAGACCTGAAAACGCAGACCGCGCGAGCACGTGCTCCAGCGCCTCCCGATCCACAAATCGCCCGATATCGACATCCAGCGCTTTAGCCGCCAGGACGCTTGACGCCTCCTCCGACGGCCGGGCCGGCGCGCGCGTCTCCTCCATGACGAGAAGATCGTAAACCAGCTCCGAAACTTCCTCGACCCGCTCCGCCCCGCGATTCCATTCAAGCCGCGTCCGGCTCACCGCCCTATCCAGCAGCCACTCCGGCTCGATCGCCGCAGCCACCCGCACCAGCGGCAACCCCTTGTCGCGCCGATCCTCAATATCCACCGCAACCAGAAATTCGTAGCGGCAATCCGGCAACCGCGCCGATCCTCCTTGCGACAACAACAGTTCGCCATCCCGCCGGTGCCGCGCCACGCGATCCGGGAATGCTGCCAGTACCGACTGCAATACCGCCGCATCGTCGCGCGTCCGATCGCGCCCCGGAACCAACCTCCGCAGTTGATCGAACACGCGACGCGTCTGCGGCGACCATTCCGATTCCGCCAACGCCAATAAATCCGATGGCCCCCGCTCGCCCGCGCTCAGGACCGCGGCCACCGCGCAGCCTTTTTCGGGTACTCCTCGCCGAGCGGCCTCTGTCACCAGCTTCGCCAGCCGCGGCGGCAACGGAAGCTCCGCCATCGCCGGCGACGCTTCGAGCGCATCCAGCAATTTGTTAGCAGCCGTCAGCGCGGCCTCCGGCGGCGATTCCAGCCAGTCTAAGATATCGATCTTCATTGCGCGCAGTTGCAGCATCACGTGCGATAGTTCACGCCGCAGAATTTCCGGCGCATCCGCCTTCGGACGTCGATGAAAATCCTCCGCCGTATAAAGACGAATCACGCGCCCCGGCGCCGTCCTGCCCGCGCGCCCTGCTCTCTGCGTGGCCGACGCCTGCGAAATGCGCTTCACATCGAGAGAAGGAAACCCCGTCCACGGCGAATCCGTTGCCACCCGCGCCAGGCCGCTATCGATCACCGCCGTCACGCCTTCAATCGTGATCGAACTCTCGGCGACGTTCGTCGACAAGATCACTTTCCTTCGCGCTCCCGGCATTACCGCGCGATCCTGCTCCTCCGGTGACAAGTCTCCGTGCAGAGGAACCACCAGCAGTTTCGACCGTTCGAGCGCCCGTGCCGCGCGCCGGATTTCCGCCGCTCCCGGCAAAAACACCAGCACGTCGCCATCGAGCTTCCCCAACCGCTCCACGGCCCCGGCGACCTGGTCCTCCAGCGCCGCTGCCGAATGCGGCGTGTATTCGATCTTCAACTCGAACAGTTTTCCTCCCGACCGCAAAACAGGGCAATTCCCCAGGAATTTCGCAATCGGAGCAGCATCAAGCGTCGCCGACATCACGATGATGCGGACACTGGTTCTCTTCAGCAGCGCGAGCGCCAGGTCGCTATCCAGATGCCGCTCGTGAAACTCATCGAGGATCACGGTATCCACGCCGCGCAAGTGCGGATCGGAGATCAACCGCCGCGTCAACACTCCTTCGGTCAGAAAGCGCAGCCGCGTCCGAGGTCCCGAAACATCCTCGAACCGCACCTGATACCCGACTGTCTCTCCAATCCTCTCGCCCAGTTCCGAAGCGACCCGCCGCGCCGCCATGCGGGCTGCCAGCCGTCTCGGCTCCAACACCAGAATCTCCCCGCGAGCCACAGGCAACAGTGCCGGAGGAATGCGTGTCGTCTTCCCCGCACCCGGAGGCGCCTCGATCACCAGGTATTTTTCATGACGGAGCGTAGCCGTAATCTCCGGCAGCAGCGCGTCAACGGGCAGTTTCATTCGGTGATGGCTCGAATCGTCTCCGGCGCGTTTCCCTCGAACCGGTTGTTCGCGAAAATATACGACGTCCGCCGCTCTTCCTTCATTCGCGCGATCAAGTCGCGCAGCGCCATGCGTCCTTCTGGATTCTCGTCCTGAATCCTGTCGTAAGGCGCGAACGTCGCCACGGCTGTTTCATACGCGCGTCCGGCCCGCAGCAGCGCCCGCACCACCGTGAAATCGGTTGTGAAGACGCCCGGTATCGCGATCTGCTTTTCTAACGGCGGCATCTTCGTCCAAGCGTTCAAAACATGCGCCGCCCGATACTCCTTCAGCGCGTCGAAATACATCGGGACTAAGAACTCGCGATTGCGAACCTCCACCGAATATCGAAACGTAGCCGGAAGCGACTCGAAAAACGGCGCGATCTGGCTCACAAATTCCTTGGGGCTAGCACCCCGCGCGCCAAATTCGAAAATCAGACATGCGATCCGCGATCGATAAGGCTCCAGCGGCTCTAAGAACATTGCCCGAAACGCATCCGCATTCAGATACGCCTCATTCGTTCGCCCCGCCCTGGCCCCATATCTCGGATGCCTCGGAAAAACTTCAGCCGTCACCTCTTCAGGAACCTTAAGCGCAAACTTCAGCGCTTCCGGCGCACCAAGAAAAAGCTTTTTCCAAAACCCCGGCGTCGGAAATTGATAAAACGAAAAATCCCCGCAGACGATGGGAAATGTTTCGGCGAACTCCTTCAAACATTCCGCTTCAAATTGTTTTTGCGAAAATTTGCCACGCGACAGATACCGCTCACGGGTGTAAATCTGGTCAAGCCACCCGTCGTATTTCCAGGAGCTCGTCCCAATAAAGATGCGCTGCTCCGCCAGTGCTCGAAGCCTTCTTCCAAGCCCCTCTTTATCGAACGAAGACGGAGAATCGAAGAGCGAAAGGTTCACCAGGCGTGTGCGGAACGGTTATAAAACGGGTCCGCGCCCGCTTCGATAATGGAGCTCGGCAGCACTTTGATCATCACCGGCGCCGCGCCGTTGGCGTAACGCGACCGCATCTCCACATGATGTCCGCGCGCCGTCAGATCGTTCACCACCGCCTGCGGAATGCGCTCGTCGAGCAGCAGATCGCCACGATTCCAGGCGTGATTATCGAAGCTCGAAACCAGGTGCCGCGTCTGGAACCGCGGAGCCTCCACCGCCTGCTGCGCGTCCAACCGAAACTCGACGACGTTCAGAAACATTTGAAGGAGCGCCTGGTCCTGATTGTCGCCGCCCGGAGTCGACATCGCCAGATACGGCTTCCCGTCGGCTTGCGTCACGATGGTCGGGCTCAGCGTGACACGTGGACGCTTGCCTCCGGCAAGCTCGTTAGGGTTTCCCTCCACAAGCACAAATTGCTGCCCGCGCGACGTCAGCGGAATCCCCGTATCGCCGGCGATCACGCTCGGCAGCCACGCGCCCGAAGGAGTCGCCGAGAACACCATGCCGTCCTTATCGATCGCATCCACGCAAGTCGTGTCCTTGGCCATCAGCGCATCGTCGATGCGCAGGCTCGCAATCTCCGTCTCCGTCGGATGCCTGCCGATTTTGCCGTTAATCTTCCCCGGCAGAAAATCCTGCGACGCTTTTTCGGTGATTTGCTTGCGGCGTTCCGCGGCGTAGCTTTTCGAGAGCAAAGTATCCACTGGAATCTTCGAAAAGTTGGGATCGCCGTAATACGTGTCGCGATCCGCATATGCCAATTTCAGCGCTTCATCGGCGCGATGAATATATTCGGCCGAGTTCAGCGCCGTGGACTTCATATCATAGCCTTCGAGGATATTCAGCGCCTCGATCATCGCGGGCCCCTGGCTCCAGAAACCGGGTTTATAGACGTTATACCCGCGATACGTCGTCGAAACCGGTTCCTCCACCGTCAGCTTGAACGCGGCCATGTCTTCGTACCGCAGCAGCCCCTGATTCGCCTTGCTGAACGCATCGATCTTCTTCGCGATCTCGCCGCGATAAAAATAATCGCGCACCGCGTCGATCGCCGCCTCGCGCTTGGCACCCTTCGCCAGCGCCTTTTTCTCCGCATCGGCCATCGCCCGCAGCGTCCGTGCCGTATCCGGCTGCCGGAAAATCTCGCCTACGTTCGGCGTATGCCCGTCAGGCATGAAGTGCGCCTTCGACGTCGGCCAGGCGTCGAAGAACGGCCGCGACCCGGCAATGGACTGCGCCCGCATCTGGTCGATCGCGAAGCCGTCGGCCAGTTCAATCGCCGGCTCGATCACTTCGCTGAAGGACTTCGTTCCGAACTCGCGCAGGGCGAGAAGCCCCGCGTCCATCATGCCCGGCACCAGCGCCGGCATCAGCCCCGCGACGGGAATAATCCCTTTCAGCCCGCCCGGATCCATCTCCAGAATCTCGAAAGGCTTCAGCCGCCGGGTGCGAAACATCTCGGCTGTGGCCAGCTTCGGCATCGTGCCCACGCCCGCGATCGCGAAAACCTTGCCGGCCTTGGTCCGAATCAGAATCGGCGCCTCGCCGCCCAGGCCGAAGTGCGAAAGCTCGGTCACCGATGCGGCGAACATCGTCGCAACGCCCACGTCCACCGCGTTGCCGCCCCGGTAATACTCGCGCATGCCGGCTTCGGTGGCGTACTCGCTTCCGGCCGCGACCGCGCCGTGCGTTCCGCGCACCGCCTGCCGCACCGGCCGGTCATACGGGCGCTGGCCGCTCACCCAGACAGCCGTATTCATGGCAAGAAAAAGTGCAAGTATTTTTCGCATCATAGATTAAGAGACCGCAGCCGTACTCATTATAATTGGATGGTTCGCCCATCTGCGTGTATGAGACCGATCCTTTGAGAAATTCCAGCGCGCCGAAACCCGCTCCCGCGCCCGCACGGCCTTCTGTCGCCTGGTCGAATTTCCTCTGGCCGGCTTTGATGACATGCGTGATCCTGCTGCCTGTGGCGGCGCGGGTCCGGCTGCTCGACGTGCCTCTCGAAAGGGACGAAGGAGAGTACGCATACATGGGGCAAGGGATGCTCCACGGCATCGCCCCTTACAAGGTGGCCGCGAACATGAAACTCCCGGGCGCAAGCGCCGCTTACGCCATCGCCATGTCTATCTTCGGCCAAACCGCCACCGGGATCCACCTCGGCCTGCTGATCGTCAACCTGGCCGCGATCGCGTTGATCTTTCTCATTGGCCGCAAGCTCTTCAGCCCGGCTGCGGGATGGGTGGCCGCGGCCAGCTATGCCGCGCTCAGCGTCTCGCCCGGAGTTCTCGGCATCTGGGCTCATGCAACCCACTTCGTCGCGCTGCCGGCGCTCGCCGCGATCTTGCTGTTGCTCCACTGGAGCGAATCCCGCCGCGGCCAACTGCTGTTTTGGAGCGCACTGCTCTTCGGCATCGCATTTCTGATGAAGCAGCCTGGGATCGTGTTCGCGATTTTCGGCGCGGTCTTTTTGGTGCATAAAAACTGGCGCGGCGCGCTGCGAAACCTGGCGATTTTTGGAGCCGCGGCGGCGCTTCCATTCGCGCTCTTGTGCGTCGGACTCCGGCGCGCGGGTGTGTTCGAGCGTTTCTGGTTCTGGACGTTCACTTACGCCAGGCTGTATGGCACGATGCAGTCTTTCCCGGATGGATTCGCCGCGTTCGGCCCGGTCTTCTCGCACATCGCGGCTGAAAACTGGGCGATTCTGGCGCTCGCCGCGGTGGGCATGTTCGCCGCATGGAAAGCGCCGGCGCAACGTTCGCAAGCCTTGTTTCTCACCGCTCTTCTGGCCTTCTCCTTCCTCGCCGTGTGTCCCGGCCTTTATTTTCGCGAACATTACTTCGTCCTCCTGTTGCCCGCGTTCGCCTTATTGGCCGGAGCCTCCGTCACTCTGGCGGAAAAGCGCCTCGGCGCTCTGGTCCCGTGGCTCGCTTTGGGCGCCATCTCATTTTCCGCCTTGTCCCAGGGCCACTTCCTGTTCGAAATGACGCCTCTCCAGATCATGCGGGAGACCTTCGGCATCAATCCCTTCCCGGAAGCAATCGAGATCGCGGCGTATATCAAAGCGCATTCCGCCGACAACGACCGCGTCGCCATTATCGGCTCCGAACCGGAGATTTATTTCTACGCGTCGCGCCAGTCAGTGACGCCCTACGTGTACATCTATTCGATGATGGAGCCCCATCCTTTCGCGCTCCAAATGCAGGAGGAGTTCATCAAGGATGTCGAGGAGGCGAAGCCCGCTTACGTAGTGGTCGTGCGCATCAGCCCATCCTGGCTTCGCAAACCATCCTCGCCTGCGCGCCTCGGCGAATGGTATCCCGCGTTCCTCGAAAAAGCATATGCGCCGGTCGGCGTGGCCGACATCGGGCGCGAGCAAACCATCTACAGATGGGATGCCGATGCCACCTATTACACATCCCGCTTTGACAACACCGTTGTCGTTTACCGGCGGCAGAGCCCGAAAGTTGGGCCATAATGGTGATACCGAATGAGTGAACTTGCAGAACTTCTAGAACGATTCCGCCGCGGCGCAGAGTTGCTGGCTGTGGTCACTACCGGCGCCGCCGGCCCCGAACTCGATTTCGCGCCCGCCGAGGGCAAGTGGGGCGTGCGTATGATCGTCTGCCATCTGGCCGATTGCGAAGCCGTCAACGTTATGCGCTTCCGCCAGATGATCGCCGAGGACAATCCCACGCTGGTCCCCTTCAACCAGAACAAGTGGGCCGTGAATCTCGATTACAAGAAGCGCAAAATTTCCCAGCCCATCGAAACCTTCCGCCGCCTGCGCGGCGAAAACTACGAGTTATTGAAAGAGCAGCCCGAAGAAGTGTTCGCCCGCACCGGCAATCATCTGGAGCGCGGCAAGATCACCGTCCTCGATATGTTGCGCCTCCACGCCACGCACGTGGAAAAGCACGTCCAGCAGATCCAGGCCGTCCGCGCCGCGTATAAAGAGCATCGCGCCAGGCTGGCGGCGAGCCCGGCGACGTAACTACAAAAAGAGTTACACTGGGGATGGAGTTTGAATGGGATGACGGAAAAGCCTCGAGCAATTTCAATAAACACGGAGTTCTCTTCAAATACGCAGCGAACGTTTTTCTCGATCCGGCTCGCGCTGACGCCGAGGATCGACGGCGCGACTATGGCGAACAACGGCGCCTCGTCTTTGGCATGATCGACGGCGAGCTCTTTGCCGTCGTTTATACTGTGCGCGGCAGCATGATCCGTTTGATTTCGGCGCGGAAAGCAAATGATCGCGAGAGGATGAAGTATGATCGTACGCTACACACTGGACCCGAATAAACCATACAAAATGACCGCTGCGGAAAAGAAACGGTTGGATGAATCGCCCATCGACTATTCCGACATCCCGGAACTGGACGACGCTTTCTTCAAGAACGCCAAAATCGCTAATTGGCCCCCCACAAAGGCGCAACTCACCATCCGTCTTGACGCCGACGTTCTCGCCTGGCTCAAATCCAACGGCCGCGGCTATCAGACGCGCATCAATCGCATCCTGCGCGTGGCGATGGAATCGCAGCCCAAACCGCGCGCCCGAAAAAAGACTACTTCATCGCGTTCTTAACCACCACCCCCTCTTTCATCACAAAAACGACCTTCTCCGTGGCCCGGATATTCTCCACCGGATTCCCCGGCACCGCGACAATATCAGCCCACTTGCCCGCTTCCAGTGACCCTGTCTTTTCAAATAATCCCAGTAGCTGAGCATCAACCGAAGTTCCCGCCTTCAGCGCATCGAGAGGTTTCATTCCGACCCGCACCATCTGCGCGAACTCCTCCCCGTTTCTCCTGTGCGGATACACCGACGAATCCGTGCCCAGGGCGATTTTGATGTTCTTGGCAATCGCTTTCGCCACCGTTTTGTCCAGCGCCGCCATCGCCAGACGCGCTTTCGCCGCGATCTGGGGCGGGAAGTAGCCTTTTTCCAAACCCTCCCGCAGCCCCTGCGCCGCCATCATCGTCGGAACATAATACGTCCCGCGAGCTTTCATCATGTCCAACGCCTCATCGTCCAGAAACGACCCGTGCTCAATCGAATCGATCCCGGCTTTGATGGCGCGTTTCGCGCCCGCCGCTCCGTGCGCGTGAGCCGCCGTCTTGCGCCGCAGTGCGTGGGCCTCGTCGACCATCGCATCCAACTCCGCCTGCGTCAACTGCGGCGTATCGACGTCGTCGGTCAGCGATAACACGCCTCCGGTCGCGCACGTCTTGATCACGTCGGCTCCATATTTGATGTTGAAGCGCACGGCGAGGCGCATCTGGTCCGGACCGTTCGCCACTCCGTCCTGAATGCCCGATTCGCGCCCGAACAGGCCGAATTTGAAACCCGCGAAATTGTCGCAATGGCCGCCCGTCGCGCCGATAGCGTTGGTCGCGACCAGCATCCTCGGTCCCGGAACGCTCCCCGACGCGATGGCGTTGCGCAGCCCGACGTCGATAAAATCCGACGCGCCCACGTCGCGCACCGTGGTGAATCCCGCCATCAGCGTTACCCTCGCATTGACGCTCGCATCCAGCGCCTGCTCGGCGACGGTCTTGGTCAACGTGTCCATCTGCTGCTTGCGAAAGTCGAGTTCGTACGCCATCGTCAAATGCGTGTGCGCATCCATGAACCCCGGCAGAATCGTCGCGTCACCCAAATCGATCACCTCGGAACCCGCTGGAATCTCCGCCTTCGCGCCCACGCCGCGAATCTTTTCGCCCAATACAACCACCAGTCCCGGCGACACCACCCGATCGCCGACGCCGTCGAACATCCTTGCCGCCTTGATCACGATCGGCCGCGACTGCGCCGATGCCAGCGCCGCCGCAATCACAAACACAATCATTCGCATAAGCGGCTATTCTAACGAAGATGACACTCAAAGCACGAGGCGTCCTGGCGGCAATCGTCATGCTGTTCATCGCCTCCGCGATGCTGTTCGTCAGCCGCCCCGGCATCGAAGCCGACGAAGCCGTGGTCACCGGCGCCGGAAGCTACACCTGGTTTTCGTTACCCGTGATGCATTTCAGCTACGTGGGCGCGCTCAAGACCTGGCTTTACCTCGCGCTATTCTCCTTCGTGAAGCCAAGCCAGGTTTCGCTCCGCGTGCCGATGGTGCTGGCCGGCGCCGCCGCGGTCTGGCTGTTTTTCGAACTGCTCGACCGCACCATCGGCCGGCGCGCCGCCTGGATCGGCGCCCTGCTGCTGGCCACCGATTCGATGTTTGTAATCCTGAATACTCTCGACTTCGGGCCCAACGCGCTGCATTTCGTTTTCAAACTCGGCGCGATGGTGCTGCTGTTCAAGTTCCATCGCGAAGGATCGAGGTGGGCGCTGGCCGCCGCCTTCTTCCTCATCGGCCTCGGCCTGTGGGACAAGGCGATCTTCATTTGGGCCGTCGCCGGAGTCTCGCTGGCCACGCTGATCGTGTTTCCGCGCGAAGTGTTTCGCCACCTTTCGATCCGCAACCTGGCCATCGCCGCCGCGTCGACGTTGTTGGGCGCTCTACCGCTGGTGGCCTACAACATCCATCGACCGCTCGATACTTTCCGCTCCAACGCTCATATGACCAGGGAGCCGGTCGGCCAAAAGTTCGTCATTCTGCGGCGCACGATGAACGCCCCCGTTTTTTTCGGATTCTTCACTTCCGTCCAAATTCCTCCGCATCCCGGAGAAGCGCGCACCTGGTTCCAGAAAGCCTCGCAGGCGGTCTCGGAGACGGCCCGTCATCCAACCCGCAATCTCACCCTGGCCGCGTTGGGCGCCGCCTGCCTCGGGTTGTTCGCGCGCACCTCGCGCAAGCCCGTGCTGTTCGGCCTGCTGGCCTGCGCCGGAACCTGGCTGCCCATGATCGTCACTTCGGGCACAGGCGGGGGAGCGCATCATGCGATCCTCCTCTGGCCGTTTCAATTTCTAGCTATCGCCGCCGCTCTTGCGGCGATTCCAATAGCCTGGGTATCCGCCTTTGTCACCGCGCTGCTCTGCGCGTCGAACCTTCTCGTCACCAACGAATACTACTGGGAACTCGTGCGCAACGGTCCCGATACTCGCTTCACCGACGCCATTTATTCTCTTGCGAGCAACCTCGAACGAATGCGATCGCCCCAGGTTTACGTGCTCGACTGGGGAATTCTCGAACCGCTCACCTTGCTCAGCGACAGGAAAATTCCGGTCGCGCCGCCCGATTGGCATGACGCGGCAACCCTGCGCAAACTACTGGCCGACCCTCGCTCCGTGTTTGTGGCCCACACCGCCCAATACGCTTATTTCCCGGGCGACCGGTCCTCCATGGAAGACTTCGCCACCGGTCAAGGCTACGAGGAGATTTCGACTGAAGTCGTCTACGATCGTTACGGGAGGCCCACGTTTGACGTTTTCCGGTTCCGTGAAAAAGCTCGGTAGCGCGCGCCGTGTGGGGCGGGATGTTAGCCGGCAGCCGCTCTCCGGAGCGGCTCTGTCTTCTCGCGACAAAAAAGCCAGCTTGGAAGCTGGCTGCCGGCTTGATAGCCCGCCCCACACGTGGCGGACTCCAGGGATGCGATGACCCTCAGGATTCTTCGCGGGCCCCTGACGCCGATCCTGGCATTGTTCATCGCCACCGCAATGCTATTTGTCAGCCGCCCAGGCATCGAGGCCGACGAAGCGTTGGTCGCCAACCCCGCTTTCTTTTCGTGGCACTCCATTCCGCTGATGCATTTCAGTTACGTCGGCGCGCTCAAGACATGGCTCTACGCCGGGATCTTCGCCATCCTGAAACCTGGTCCGGTTTCCCTGCGCACGCCCACCGTGCTCTTGGGAGCCGCTGCAATCCTGCTGTTTTTCCTTCTGCTCGATCGGACCATCGGACGCCGGGCAGCCTGGATCGGCGCTTTGCTATTGGCCACGGATTCCATGTTCGTGATCCTTGAAGCCATCGATTACGGCCCCAACGCCCTGCACTTCGTGCTGAAGCTGGGTGCGATGCTGCTTCTCGTCAGCTTCGGCCGAACCGGATCCGCGCGCACCCTGGCCGCCGCGTTTTTTCTCTTCGGCCTGGGCCTCTGGGACAAAGCGATCTTCGCGTGGGCGCTAGTCGGAATCTCTCTCGCAACTGCGATTGTTTTTCCGCGCGCCGTGTGGCGCCGCTTCACGGTTCGCAACCTCGCCATCGCCGCGGCCTCCATGATCGTGGGAGCTCTGCCACTGGTGATTTACAACATTGCACGCCCGCTCGAAACGTTCAAGAGCAGCGCCCATCAGGCCCATGAACCGATCGCCCTCAAGGCGGCCATGCTGGAGAACACCGTCAGCGGAGCTGCGCTTTTCAATTTTTTCACCTCGATCGCCCCCCCGCCGCGTCCGGACGCGGCAAACACGAATGGGCTGAAATTTTCGCAGGCAGTCTCCGAAGCGACGCATTATCCAGCGCACAATTTCACCCTTTGGGCCCTCTGCTTCAGTTGCCTCGGCTTATTCGCGCGAGCCTCCCGTAAGCCCGTTCTGTTCGGACTCCTCGCGCTCGCTGGAACCTGGATGCCGATGGCGCTCACCGCCGGAGCGGGAGTCGCGGTGCATCACGTCATCCTGCTGTGGCCGTTTCAATTTTTGGCGATTGCCGCCACGCTCGGGGCCATCCCGTGGCGAGCCGCCTCCGCGGCCGTGACGCTGCTACTGTGCGCATCGAATCTCGCGCTGACCAACGAATATTACTGGGAACTGGTGCGCAACGGCCCCGACATTCGCTGGACCGACGCCGACTCTCCGCTGGAGCAGTGCCTGGAAACCTTGCGTCCACCCAACATCTACATCGTCGATTGGGGCATCTACGAGACGATTCGTTTACTCAGCGACAAAACCGCCCCCCTTCAGGTTCCCGATTTCGGCGACGCGGACAGCCTGCGCAAAATCATAGCCGACCCGCGCGCGGTGTTTGTCTCGCATACCGCGAAATTCGCTAACCTCCCACAGCAGCGCCTGCTCCTTGAGGACGCAGTCTCCGCCGCGGGGTATGAAGAAGTCCCGGTCGAGATCGTTTACGATCATTACGGGAGGGCGACCTTTGAAGTTTTCCGATTCCGGAAAATTCCTTTGTAATATCTGTGGATCTGAGTGCGACCGGCCGCCGGAGGGGATCCCGAGGGAGGGCGATAGCTGCTTCGTCTGCAAATCCTCGGCGCGCATGCGGGCCGTCATTTCGTTGCTCTCCGAAGAGCTGCTCGGCGTGTCCATGCCCGTCACCGATTTCCCGGTCATGAAGGGCATTCGCGGCATCGGCATGAGCGATTCCCCGGAGATGGCCGAACATTTGAGCGCCAAACTCGATTACACCAATACGTTTTATCACCAGGCCCCGCGCTTCGACGTCACCAATCCGGACCCCAACGATTTCGGCCGCTACGATTTCATCCTCTCGAGCGAAGTGATGGAGCACGTCCCGCCGCCGATCGAGCACTCCTTCGCCAATCTGTTCCGCCTGCTGAAGCCCGACGGACTGTTAGTGATGACCACGCCCTACAACCTGGGCGGGAAAACGAGAGAGCATTTTCCGGAACTTCACAATTTCACGCTCGCCCGGCTGGGCGGTGAAACGGTGCTCGTCAATCGCCGCCGCGACGGATCGGTTGAAGTTTTCGACAACCTGGTGTTTCACGGAGGCCCCGGCTCGACGGTCGAAATGCGCGTCTTCACCGAAGAATCTCTGCGTGAGAATCTGCTCGCCGCCGGATTCTCCAGCATCCGCATCGCCTTCGAAGATGTCCCGGAATATGGCGTGGACCTGGCCGAAAAATGGTCTCTCCCCATCGTGGCCCGCAAGGGCGTCTTTCATCCTCCGATCGCCGAACTGGCCCGCGAATATCGCACCGCCCGCCGGCTGACCGCGCATCTGGAGGATCAGCTGGCTCGCTTGCGCGTCGATTACGAACGTTACGTTGCGCACCACGAAGCGTGGCACAAGGACATGATGCGCGAACTGGAGGAGCGTCTGGCGTGGGGCACCAAGCTCGACCAGGAGTTGAATGCGCGCACCGAATGGGCGTTGAGCCTGGACCGCGACATCGCCGACCTGAAGCAGCGCCTGGAAGCCACCTGGTCCCATCGCTGGCTGCGTCTGGGCCGCAAGCTGGGCGCCATCGAGTGACCCGTTTTGTGTGAAAACTCCAGCCTCCACATGGTGGGGCGGCCCATCGGCCCGCAGCCGCCTACCAGGCGGCTCTGGTTGGCCGAAAAGCAGCCTGCTGGTAGCAGGCTGCGGGCTGATAGCCCGCCCCACACAGACTCTGGACGCATGGGTTGGAGGGCCACAAAGGGTTACGGCAAGTCCAAGCGTTTGGCCAGGGCGGCGCTGGCTGGGGTGGGCATACAGTTTTGGCCGTCGAAGATAAAGTCCATGCGGTAGCGGCGCATTTGCGGAATAAGGGCTTTTGCTTTTTGGGGTGCGGATGACACCTGATTGTCGACGCAAACCTGCACTTGCTTGGGGATGGGCATGAAAGTTATTGAGAGGGCGCAGGTCCCGGAGTTATCGAAGACCTGGAAAAAGTGCCAGTGGGCCGCCATCTGGCTGGTGTGGGGGCTGAGGAAGATCGGTCCAGACGTTGCCTTGTCCACCGTAGTCGCCCATGCATACGAGAATTTCCCGGCCGCCGGTCAGTTGGACCTTGTGGCAATTCGAGGTCTCAACGCCTGCTTTGTACCATGACTTTTCCCAGCGGTCCGAGCCGCGGGTGAGGACAATGGAGCCCCCGAAGTTGAGCGCGTGCGGTTCGCAGCCTTGTGTGAAGACTACTGCGTCGCTGCTTGTTGGTGATAGGAAGTGGCCGCGCGTGATGCGATCGAGGGACCAGTCCATACCATCCGTAGCGTGCAGGTGGGGCAGTTTTTTCCGCAGTCGACTTTGCCATCCTTTTCCGTGTGGACGGGGCAGATGGTTTGGATGATTCGCTGATCTTCTGATTGTGCTAAGGGCCGGGTGTCGGTGGGGAAGATTGTTTTTTGTTCCTGCGAGCGGCGAGCAAAAGAAGAATGGCGCGCACGAGGGCATTTTAGCGCGGTGGACGGGGCGAACGGCCCGTTGGAGTTAGATGTGTTGAGTTCTGGCGTGGCTTACGCCCCCGGCGTGCCGCGTCGACACTCGTGTCGATGCCGGCTTATTGTTTCTGTCGATCCGACAGGCATCGAGATGAGTCTCGACGCGGCACGCATGAGTGCGTACGCCACAAGGGCATCAGGGGTGAAGCTTTTTGGCGGCCTCGGCGTATTTTTTTGCCTTTGGGTTTGAGTCGTTCCACTTGGGGGGTGGAGCGTCGCTGGCTACTTGCAAGAGCGCCAGGGCTACGGCTCGGTCGACTTTGGCCATGTTGGAATAGTCTACTTTTTCCCAATGGTCGGTGGCTTTGTGGTAGTCGGGGTAGTCGAAGGCTACGCACAGAGTGTGGGCGGGGATGCCGACGTCGGCCAGGGCCTGGTTGTCGCTGCGGGCGAAGTAGGGGTCGCTGGCTTGCTCGTTTTTGTAGACTCGAATGCCCGCGATTTTGCCGGCGTCGGCTAAGATGCCGGGCAGTTCGGAGAAATCGAAACCGGTGATGGAGGCAGTGCCGATTTGCGGGCCGTCGGTGGCGTCGGTGCGGCCGATTTGTTCGAGGTTCAGATCGGCGATGGTTTTCGAGAGAGGCACTAGGGGATGGCGGCCGTAGTAGCGCGAGCCGACCAGGCCTCGTTCTTCGCCGAAGAAGGTCATAAACAGGATGCTGCGGGCGGGGTGCTTGGGGAGGGCCGCGATGGCGCTGGCAATTTCCACGACCGAGACGGTGCCGCTGCCGTCGTCGTTGGCGCCGTTGAAGATTTTGTCGTCGCCGGTGGCTCGGGTGCCGAGGTGATCGTAGTGGGCGGTGAGCATGACGTAGGTGTCATTTAGCTGAGAATCGGAGCCGCGGAGGAGAGCGGCTACATTGTGGACCTTCACGGGGCGCTCGATGGGGGCGGCCATGTGGAGGGTCAGTTTGGCGTCCGGGTTGTCTTTGAGGAACGCGGCTAATTCGGGTTTGTTGACGATGTTCATGCCGCGGGCGGGGCCAGCTTCGGGGTCGCGGATTTGGGGGCCGGTGGGGATGTTCGGGCTCGCGGCGAGGACCAGGGCGGGCTGATCGAAATTGGCGCGGCTACCTCTAGGTGCCGTGAGGAAGACGACCTTGCCACGGGTTTCAGTTTGATCGCCTGAGACGACTTGGACGTCGCGGAGGTTTAGAGGTCCGTCGGGGAGGATATAGGCTTCGGTCTTGTCGATGCTAACGGACTTTCCACCCGCGGAAAAGGTCATTTGAAAACCGTCCCAGTTGGGTTCGCGTTGGATCAGGGTTGCGGTCTGGAAATAGCCTTCGTCGCCTAGTGGTTCTAATCCGGCTCGGCGGAATTGGGAGGCGATGTATTCGGCGGCGAGGTCGAGGCCTCTTGAAGGGGTCGCGCGGCCTTCCAGGAGATCCGACGCGATGAAGGAGAGATGGCCGCGGAGGGATTGGGCGGAGATGTGGTCGATGGCGGATTGCTGTTGGGGGGTGAGGTCGGCCAGGAGGGCCAGCGACAGGAGGAAAAGGGGCATTCGTTGATTTTAGCCTGCATCGAGACGAGTCTCGACACGGCACGCACGAGTGCGTGCGCCACGTTAACGCGCCATGTGGGTGCGGAGCCAGGACTGAGCTTCTTCTGCGGTGGAAAAGGCGCCGTCCAGTTGGGACTCGTAGGCGGCTTTGGTTACGTCGCCAATGTGGGGGCCGGAGACGTTGTTGAAGTAGGGGAGGACGTGGCGGCCTTGGATTAGAGGGCGCGGGGGCTTCATCTCGACGGATTGGGCGGAGGCCATTTGTTGGATTTTTAGAGCGGAGTCGGGGAGGCCCTGGGGTAAAGGGGGGCGGCCGCCGTGATCGGCTTCGATTAAGCGGATGAGTTGGGTGATGTTCGCTGGGGCCAGCCGGAGCGCCAGACGGCGAACTGTTCGCGGGGTTACGTCGTTGCGGAGGCTCGAATGGGCGAGGTGATTTTCTACCAGTGGGACTACCTGGTCGACGATCGAGGATTTGATTCCGATGCGGCTGAGGAAGGCCCGGGCAAAAGGGCCTCCGGCGGCTTCGTGGCCGTGGGCGGTCCAGCGTTGGCGGCCGTTGCGGTCGCGGAGGGCGGTGGTGGCGGGTTTGGCGAAGTCGTGGGTTAGCGCGGAGAAGAGGAGGACTGCGCGAGCGTCTCCTTCGAGCGAATCCCGCACGGCGATTTTGGCGGCGGCATCGACGACCAGCATGGTATGGATCGCGACATCGCCTTCGGGATGCCATTCGGGGTCTTGAGGGACGTCGCGGAGGGCGGCCAGTTCGGGGAAGTGGATTAGCCAGCCGCACGCAGCCAGGTATTCGATCAGGCGGCCGGGGTGTTCGGACTTGGTCGCCCACTTCATGAATTCTTCGGCGATGCGTTCCTGGGCGAGGGTGGAGTATTGCTCGGCGATGGCGCGGCATTCCTCTGCAGTTGCGGGGTCGAGGGTGAGATTGAAGCGGCATGCGAACTGCATGCCTCTTAGGACTCGCAAAGGGTCCTCACGGAAGGCGCTGCTCGTTGCGCGGAGGATTTTCTTGTCCAGGTCTGCGCGGCCACCGAAATAGTCCAGGAGTTCGTTGGTGATCGGGTCGTAGGCCAGGGAGTTGATGGTGAAATCGCGGCGGGCGCAGGCTTCGCGCGGGGTGATATCGGGGTCGAAGGTGGTCAGGAAGTCGCGATGCGCGAAGCCGATTTTGCTGTCGCGTCTCGGGAGGCTGAAGTCGTAGGGGCCTAGTTTCACTACGCCGAAGGATTGGCCTACTAAATCGATGCGGCCGAATTGGGAGAGGACGCGCGCGAGATCGTCGAAGGATGCGTTGTAGACCTCAATGTCGAAGTCTTTGGGCGGCCAAGAGTCTTGGCAGGGCATGGCCCTTCCCCATAGTTGGTCTGTGTGTGGGGTGACCATGGATGACAGAAGATAATCGCGGACTGCGCCGCCGGCGATTAGGGGTCGATAACCCTTAGCGTGGAGGGTTTTTACGATCTTGTCGAGATCGGGGGGAAGGTTCATTCGTTCGGACGTTTCGCGGAGGCGTTGCCGTTTAAGAAACGGTCGAACCAGTAGCATTGCCAGTTGATGCTTTCGACTAAGTGCTTGGGTTCGCCGGTGCGCGTCAGGTTGTGATTTTCTCTGGGGAACATGACGATCTCCGACACGACGCCGAAGTGTTGCAGGGCGCGGAACCATTGCTCGCCTTGTTCGATAGGGACCCGGTAGTCGTTATCGGAATGGAGGACCAGCGTGGGCGTTTTGACTTTGTTGGCGAAGTGGAGGGGCGAGTATTTCCAGTAGGCGTCGTAGTTCTGAAAAATGTCGCCGCCGAAATCTTTTTGGTGGCCGTAGGCGCCGTCGCGAGTGCCGTCGTCGCTGATGAAATTGGAGATGCTGCGGAGGGTGACGGCGGCTCGGAAGATATCGGTCTGGGTGGTGATCCAGTTGGTCATGTAGCCTCCGTAGGAGCCTCCGGTGACGCCCAAGCGGTCGCGATCGATCCAGGAGTTACGTTTCGTCGCTTCTTCGAGGCCGGTCATGATATCGGTGTAGGCTTTGCCTCCCCATTCATCGACGACGCCTCGCTGGAATTTGCGGCCGTAGCCGGTACTGCCGCGCGGGTTGCAGAAGAAGACGCCCCAGCCTTTGCCGGCGTAGACCTGGAATTCGTGGAACCAATCGACACCGTATTGGCCGGAAGGTCCGCCGTGGATGCTGAGGACGAGCGGATATTTTTTGTTGGGATCGAAGTTAATGGGTTTTACTAAGAAGCCCTCGATGGGCCAGCCGTCGGCGGCGGTATAGTTGATGCGTTCGACCGTCGCTAGCTGGCGCTGCTCCCAGAGAGAGGTGTTGAGGTGGGTGAGCTGGCGGTCGAAGCTGTTGTCGCCTCGTACATAGAGGTCGTCGAGGTGGGTGAAATCGTTGGAGAGGTAGGCGATCAGTTTGCCTTGGACGCTGGCGGAACGGACGGATCGAGGGCCGGTGGTCAGCGCGGTGGTCGCGCCGGTGCTCGCGTCCATGCGGTAGAGATGGGTTTCGCCTTTGACGCCGGAGTCGAAGTAGAGGGCTCGGCCTTGTTCGGCCCACTGGAGTTCGGTCGCGGTTTGATCGAAGGATTTATTTACGGGGGTTGACTTGCCTCCGGTGGCTGGCGCGACGTAGATCATGGGCGGGGCGTCCTCGTCTTCGGCGCCGAGGAAGGCGATTTTCGTGCCGTCGGGGGACCAGCGGGGGCTGGTGTCGGGTCCGACGTGGTCGGAGATTTTTGTAAGGGGACCGCCCGCGACGGGGATGGTCCAGACGTCCGAGTTGCGGTCGAGGTCGAACTCCTTGCCGGTGCGGTTGGAGACGAAGGCGATGCGTGAGGAGTCGGGGGACCAGTGGGGGTCGAGGTCGTTCCAATTGTCGCCGTCGGTGATCTGTTTGGATGCGCCGGTGCGCACGTCAATGACGGCGACGTGCGAGCGTTTGTCGTCGAAATACCCGGTGTCGTTGAATTTGTAATAGATGTGCGTGTAGTGGCGGACGTCGCTGGTCTTGGAGGGCGGCGGGCCGGTGCGGGTGAGGCAGGCGAAGCGTGCGCCGTCGGGGGACCACTCGAAAGCCGATGCGCCGTTTTCGAGATTGGAGACACGTCGGGCTTCGCCACCATTGCGGGAGAGGAGCCAGATCTGCGCGCGGCCGCCGTCGCGGGCGGACAGAAAGGCGAGAAAGCGTCCGTCGGGAGACCAGCGGGGGGAAGTGGAAGAAGTGGTTTCGCCAGTGAATGGGACTGTCGGGCGGGAGCCGTCGATGGAGGCGATCCAGATGCGGGAGACCCGTCGGTTGGCCTTCTGATCGATGGTGGCGACGGTGTAGGCGACCCACTGGGCGTCAGGGGAGATTTGGGGGTCGGAGAGGAATTCGAAGTTGAGGTAGTCTTCGGCGGTGATGCCGGGTTTGCGCTGGGCTTGGGCTGAGGCGCAGAGGAGCACGAGGGCAAGGAGGCGCTGCATGAGTCACATGATAGCGACTCCGTCTGTCCGCACGCTGACGCGCGGCGGTTCACGGACAAGCGTGAAAAATCGCGGATTTAGCGAACCGTGTAGGATTTAGAAAAATTGTTGCGGCTGCTGGTGATAGTGAATTTTCCGTCGGGGGAGATGCTGGCTTTCAGGAAGTTGCCTTTACATTCGGCGGTGGGCTCCATGTTGGCGATTTGCTGGCTGGCAGTGTTGTGGGCCTGGTCGGTGGCCAGCGACAGATGGACCTGCCAGGTGTCTTCGAGGGTGGGGATTTTTGAGAGGGTGTCCCAGGCGTTGGCGCCGAGGCCTTTTTTCGGGCCATTGTTGACGATCACCACTTGCGGCTGGAGGGACCAGACGTGGGCGGGGGCGCCGGAGTTGTCGTTATAGAAGCCGTGGTGGGTGGCTTGGTAAAGCGTCACATGGCCGAGGTGGTTTTCGGGGCAGGAGAGTTCGAGTTCCTTGTTCCAGGTGAGATCGCCCAGGTCTAAGAACGTGAATTTGTTGTAGGTGAGTTTGAAGCCCAGGCTGCGGGCGTTTTCGGTGGGGTCGACCTCCTTCTTTTGGGCGGAGGAGCAGAGGGGGTTGGCGGAGCCGCCTTTGGAGAGAACTTCGCCGTTGGAGGAGACGATCTCCAGTTTCATGCCTTTCATCTTGATCTGTTCGCCGACTTTGAGAGAGGTGCGATGTCCGGCGGAGATCGTTTTATAGGCTTCCCAGCGCTGGTTGTCGGCGGGGTTTTGGGTTTCGACGGAATCGCCGTGGTCGATGTATTCGCCGATGGGGATTAGCTTCGCAAGGGCGGGCACGCCGCCGACGTGGTCGCTGTGGAAGTGGGTGATCAGGACCTGGTCGATTTTCTTGAGGTGCGCCTGCTTGGTGGCGACATCGAAAATGCGCTGGGAGTCGCGGTTGCCGGGGTTGCCTGTGTCGGCGAGGAGGGATTGGCCGGAGGGGGTGACGATGAGGGTGGCTGCGCCGCCTTCGGCGTCGATCCAGTAGATGTCTAGAGTTTTTTGGGCGGACAGCGTCGCGGCGGTCAGGAGGAAGAGAGTTTTGAGCACGACTGCGATTTTACATCTCAGAGCCGCCTGAAAGGGCGGCTGCCGGCTGAATAGCCGGCCCCACACGGAGTTACTTTAGCATCGAGAAGTCGGTGGGGGTCATGAAGACGGATTCTACATGGCTGACGATTTTGCCATCCTTCTCCGAGTCGGCGCTGACTTTCTTCCATTCGGGGTCGGCGCGGAATTCGTCCCAATGTTTTTTGGCTTCTTCCATGCTGGGGTGGGCCAGGACATAGATGAGCGTGTTCTTCGACTTCTCAGGATCGGTGGGGACCCAGTAGCCGATGCTGGTCATACCGTGGCGGTTGAAGATGGCAATCGTGTGGTCGCGGAAGCGGGTTTTGAGGGCGTCGAGCTTTCCGTCGTAGGTGGTGTAGGTGCGGAGTTCGTAGACGCGGTCGGCGGCGTTTGCCTGGATGGCGAGCGCGGCGAAGACCAGGGTCAGGAGGAGTCGTTTCATGATGCCGATTTTAGCGCACGTTTGCCGGCTTCGAGTACTTTAAGGATGGCGTCGGCGTCGTAGACGGCTCCGCCCCAGGTGCCTCCGGAGACGTCCTGGAGTGCGGCCCAGATGCGGGAGTCGTCGGGCATTTGGGGATCGCGGGCGAGATCGGAGCGGGGTTGACGGGACGCGAGGATGCTTGTTCCTTCGTCGATGCCTGTCGGGCCGACCAGGTTTACGGAACCTTCCAAGTTAACGCGGTCGATGACGATTTCGATTGTGTCGCCGTCTTGCAGTTTGCCGATGGGGCCGCCAGCCAGGGCTTCGGGGGAGACGTGGCCAATGCAGGCTCCGGTGGAGACGCCGCTGAAGCGGGCGTCGGTGACGATGGCGACTTCTTTTCCGAAGGGCAGGTAGCGCAGGGCGGAGGTGAGCTGATAGGTTTCTTCCATGCCTGCGCCCATGGGGCCGCGGCACATGAGGACCAGGACGTCGCCGGCTTTGATGGCTCCGTTCTTGATGGCGGCGATGGCGGCGGGTTCGCTCAAGAAAATTTTCGCGGGGCCTGTTTTGCGATAAACGCCGTCGGGGCCGACTACGGTGGGATCGATAGAGGTGCTCTTGATCACGCTGCCTTCGGGGGCGAGGTTGCCGTGAGGGAAGCAGACGGTTGCGGTGAGGCCTCGGTGAGAGGCTTCGGAGGGGGACATGATGACGTTGTCGGGGTCGACGCCATCGCGGGATTTGAGCGAGGCGCGGAGTTTGGCGCGGCGTTCGGAGGATTCCCACTCGTCGAGAAGCTCGCCGAGGGTGACGCCGCTGACGGTTTGCGCTTTTGTTTCGAGGAGGCCGGCGCGGCGGAGATGCAGCATCGCCTCGGGGACGCCACCGGCTAAGAAGACTTGAATGGTCGGATGGTGGCGGGGGCCGTTGGGGAGGGCGTCGACGATGCGGGGTACTTGCCGGTTGATGCGGGCCCAGTCGGCGGCGGTGGGTCGCTTTAATCCGGCGGCGTGGGCGATGGCCGGCAAGTGCAAGATCAGGTTTGTAGAACCTCCGAACGCTGCGTGCGTGACCATGGCGTTGTGGAGGGAGGCGTCGGTGAGGATGTGGTTCATGGTGATGGCGCGGGACTCCATCTGCATAAGGGCCTGGGCGGAGCGGCGGGCCATATCGAGCCAGATTGCGTGGCCGGAGGGGGCCAGTGCGGAGTGGCCAAGCGACATGCCGAGAGCCTCGCCGACGACTTGGGCGGTGGCGGCGGTGCCTAGGAATTGACAGCCTCCGCCGGGGGAGGCGCAGGCGCGGCAGCCTAGTTCGGAGGCCTGTTCGATGGAGATTTGGCCGTGGGCGAAACGTGCGCCGATGGTTTGAATGCGTCCGGCGTCTTCACCTTCGTCGGGGAGGAGGGTGACGCCGCCGGGGACGAGGACGCAGGGGAGATCGTGCATGGCGGCGAGCGCCATCATCATCGCGGGGAGTCCTTTATCGCAGGTGGCGACGCCGAGGACTCCGCTGCGCGTGGGGAGGGAGCGGATCAGGCGGCGGAAGACTGTGGAGGCGTCGTTGCGGTAGGCGAGGGAGTCGAACATGCCGGGCGTGCCCTGGGTGCGGCCGTCGCAGGGGTCGGTGCAATAGGCGGCGAAGGGGATGGCGCCGGAGGATTTCAGTTCGGCGGCGGCCGCTTCCATCAGCAGGCCGACTTCCCAGTGGCCGGTGTGGTAGCCAAGCGCGATAGGAGTGCCGTCGGCGGCGCGGATTCCGCCGTGAGTAGAGAGGATGAGGAACTCCCTGGCGTTCATCTGCGAAGGGTTCCAGCCCATGCCGGCGTTTTGGGTCCAGCCGAAGAGGTCGCCGGAGGGACGGTTACGAAGGATTTCGGGGGTGAGGGGGAGAGAGCCGGTGGGGCCGGGGGCGTGGGAGTGGATGTCGAACAGGGAGGTGTCGGAGGAGTCGAAGAGCATTTGTTCTTAGGGTGGCACAGGGGCGTTAGCTGCGGCTGCGGAGAATTGCGGCCATCACGCGAGGGTTGCGGCGGCCGTGCATGACGGCGATGACCCAGAGAGGCTTTTCTTCTGGCGCGTAGGCGATCAGGTATTCGTGGACGATGGTGAAGCGGAGGGGGCGCGCTGCTTGCGGGCTATCTTCGGCGATGTAGGTCCAAATATCGGCGGTGTCTCGAGCCGCGAGCGGATGAAGTTTAAAACCGCGCCCGACGGTCATTTTTCATTCAGTAATTTCTCTTCGCGCCGGCGAAGGTCCTCAAAGAAGGCTTCGCCGTCGACCGGCTTCACCTTGCCGGTCTTCAGGTCGTCATAGCGGCTGTCAAGCATGCGCCGAGTTGCCGCAGCCTCAGTAACATAGGCAGCTACCGCGTCCTCAATCAGCCTTTCGGGCGCGTATCCGCTCTCATTCACCAATCGGTCGAACTGGGCTTTGAGCTCGGGGGCGAGATGCAGTTCCATGGCTTCAGTGTACTGCGATATTCGCGGGAACTGTTCCGTCGAAGAAATAGGCGCGGACGGCTTCGCGGACGTTGGTGCGGGGGGCATCCCAGGTGTCGGCCTAGGTGAAGATGTCGTGCGTCAGGCACTCGGCGCCTATCCGCCGTCGGCTTCCTGGGTTACTTCGAAGATCAACTCGGCCAGTGCTTTCATATCCGCACTGGCTGGGAGGGGTGGCGCAAGGCTGCGCAACGTGGGTGCATCGATCGGTTCAGCAGCCCCTGACCCCCTCAATGCAGAAAGGCCTCACGATCGCGTTTGGGGTAGCGTGGAGCCGTCTCCTGTGTCTGGACAGAAGTATAATCAATGCGTGGCTTTCCCGTTTCGCAACAACAAGAAGGAACGTAGGCGCGACAGAAAGGTCGCTAGTAAGATCAAGAAGGGTGCGGCGAAATGGGAGGGGATCAATCCAGAGGTGGCGGGCTCCCTTGAGTGAATCGCACAAACTATCGTTCGTTACTCGACGGCGAAGCGCGTGAAGAAAAAGGTCGAAGGTTAAGACGACTGATTTTTTGGATCAACACATTTTTGGACATTCACCTCAACTTGCCCGGGCTGCGGGGAAACCGTTAACCTAAAGGGGTACCCCCCATGCTCAAAGTCAAAGTTGAAGCTCCTGATGACCTCAATCCTCTGGAAACCTCGGAATGGATGGAGGCGCTTGATGAAATTATCGATGAGGCTGGGCCTGACCGGGCCAGCTACCTCCTGAACCGACTGATGGAGCGCGCTGCGAATTTCGGCGTGCAACCTCCTCTGCGGTGGAACACGCCGTATGTGAACACCATTTCCACGGACGAGGAAGTGGCTTATCCGGGCGATCGCGCGATTGAACGGCGGATCAAGAGCCTGGTGCGGTGGAACGCGGCGGCGATGGTGGTTCGGGCCAATAAATACGACGCCAATATCGGCGGGCACATCGCGACGTATGCGTCGCTGGCGACGCTGCTCGAGGTCGGCTACAACCATTTCTTCCATGGGTCGCATCACGGGCTGCCGGGGGATTTTATTTACTTCCAGGGGCATGCTTCGCCGGGCGTTTATTCTCGGGCTTATCTCGAAGGGCGGCTCGGCGAAAAGAATCTCGAAAATTTCCGGCATGAGTTGCGCGATACGCCGGGGTTGTCGTCTTATCCGCATCCCTGGCTGATGCCGGACTTCTGGCAGTTTCCGACCGTTTCGATGGGGCTGGGGCCGCTGGGGTCGATTTACCAGGCGCGGTTCATGAAGTATTTGGAGAATCGCGGAATTATCAAACCGTCGGACCGGAAGGTGTGGGCGTTTTTGGGCGATGGGGAGACCGATGAGCCGGAATCGCTGGGCGCGCTGACGCTGGCTTCGCGCGAGAAGCTGGACAATCTGATTTTTGTGGTGAATTGCAATTTGCAACGGCTCGACGGGCCGGTGCGCGGGAACGGCAGCATTATTCAGGAACTGGAAGCGGCGTTTTTGGGCGCGGGCTGGAACGTGATTAAGTGCCTGTGGGGATCGGGCTGGGACGATCTTCTCGCCCGGGATTCGACGGGGCTGCTGTTGAAGCGCATGCATGAGTGCGTGGACGGCGAATACCAGGCATTCCGGGCGCAGAATGGCGCGTATATCCGGAAGGAATTTTTCGGAAAGTATCCGGAGCTGCTGAAGCTGGTGGAGCATTTGTCGGACGACGACATCTGGTCGCTGCGGCGCGGCGGGCACGATCCGGTGAAGGTTTATAACGCCTATAAACGGGCCGTCGAAACCACGGGTCGGCCGACGGTGATTCTAGCCAAGACGGTGAAGGGCTACGGGCTGGGCGAAACGGCTGAGGGCCGGAACACGGCGCATCAGACGAAGAAGTTCGCCGAGTCCGAGATGATGAAGATTCGCGACCGGTTCCATATTCCGATCACGGATGAAATGGTGGAGCATCTGGAGTTTCATCGTCCG
>Ga0182030_10001022_pt1 | contig 56296 bp, 53 predicted proteins | sample 812S3MmetaG_FD_121299 | JGI IMG/M metagenome (GOLD analysis project Ga0182030, IMG submission 121299) | Permafrost microbial communities from Stordalen Mire, Sweden - 812S3M metaG (Illumina Assembly) | ecosystem: Environmental > Terrestrial > Soil > Wetlands > Permafrost | place: Sweden...
GACCGCAAACGCACCCACAAGGTCGCTCAACTCTCCCTGGCCATCACGTTTCTCATCGTGGCCAAACTCATCGACTGGCGAAACCGCTGGTCACCGCCCCTACCACCTATCCGCTGAACCTCTAGAATATCTACAATTCCTACCTCAAATGACCTCAAACCATGTGCGGAGCACGGGTCTAGGCGACTTCATAGGCGCCGGGCTGGGATCCCGCCACCCGTCTTGGTCCTGGGCGAAGAAGTACTTGTCCGGAGTGGTGAACACCAACCGCCTTCCACCTCCGGCGGGCGTCTCGACGTAGTAGTACTCGCCGGCGTTGGGTTCGATACCGACCAGCCCCGCGTCGGGTGCGCTGCTCAGGCCTGGTCGCCCCGCACCACGAAGTACTTGGCTTGGGGATGGTGGCAGATGATGGCGGCCGTGGTCTGCTCGGGATGGAACTGCCACGAGGATTCCTCGTTGACCTCCACCCCGATGCGTTCCGCACCGACGAGCTCCGCGCACTTGGCGTTGTCCTCCAGGTCCGGGCACGCCGGGTAACCCCACGAGTAGCGCCCTCCCCGGTAGCGCTGGCGGAACAGCCCGGCCAGGCTGGGCCCGTCCTCGCCGGCGATTCCCAGTTCCTCGCGGATGCGGCGATGCCACATCTCGGCCAGCCCCTCGGCCATCTCCACTCCGAGACCGTGCAGGTGGAGGTAGTCCTGGTAGCGGTCGGCCGCGAAGAGGCGGGCGGCTTCATCCGATACCGCCCCCCCCATGGTCACCACATGGAACGCCGCGTAGTCCGGCTGGCCGCTGTCTTCTGAGCGGAAGAAATCGGCCACCGAAAGCCACGGGTCCGCCGGTTGGCGGGGGAAGGTGAAGCGCAGCCATTCCGACGCGCGGGTGTCGTCCTTCCACACGATGAGGTCGTCGCCCGCCGCGTTGACCGCGAAGTAGCCGTAAGCCACCGCCGGTTGCAGCACCCCTGCGCTGCGGGCCTCCGCCAGGCGGGCCCGCAGCTCAGCGCGGATCCGCTCTTTGAACTCGGTGTCGTTTTCGCCGATGGACTTGTCCGGGCGGTAGCCCCACTGGTTGCGGAACAGCGACGTCTCGTTGATGTACCCGGCGATGTCGTCGAGGGCCAACCCCTTCTCCACCCGAGAGCCCACGAACGGCGGCACCGGAATGTCGTTGTCGGTGACAACCGAGGGGGCGCGGCGGGGAGCCGCGGCCACCGCAGCGGTGGCGACCCGGTCTCGGGTGGCCACGGCCGGCCGGCCGCCCAGCGCCCGCCCGAAGTCGGGATCGGATTGACCGGATGCTTTGAGTTCCATCAGCCGGTCCATGGTATGCAGCCCCTCGAACGCGTCCTTGCCGTAAAACAACTGGCCCTCGTACTGGCTGCGCAGGTCGCGCTCGACGTAGGTCCGGGTCAGCGCCGCGCCGCCCAGAATGACGGGCAGACGATCGGAAAGCTCGTTCATTTCCAACAGATTTTCGCGCATGATGAGCGTCGACTTGACCAACAAGCCGGACATGCCGATGACGTCGGCCCCCACCTCGCTGGCTTTGTGCAGGATGTCTTTCAACGGTACCTTGATGCCCAGGTTGTAGACCTCGTAGCCGTTGTTGGTAAAGATGATGTCGACCAGGTTCTTGCCGATGTCATGGACATCGCCTTTGACGGTGGCCAGCACCACTTTGCCCTTCCCTCCCTGGTCGCTCTGTTCCATGTGGGGTTCGAGAAAGGCCACCGCCTGTTTCATGGTTTCCGCCGACTGCAGGACGAACGGCAGCTGCATCTGCCCGGAACCGAACAGCTCGCCGACGGTCTTCATTCCACCCAGCAGCGGACCGTTGACCACCTCCAGCGCAGCCCACCCAGCGCCTAGCGCCTCGCCGAGATCGGCGTCGAGGCCGTCGCGTTCACCGTCGATGATGCGTTGCGACAGCCGCCGTTCGATGGACCAGTCGCTGCGGTCCTCTTTCACCAAAGCGGAGGCGTCGACTCCGTCGAACATGCGCAGCAGCTCCGATAGCGGGTCGTAGCCGGTGGCCGGGTCGCGGCGGTCGTTGATGAGGTCGTCGCACACCTCGACAGCGCGGGGGTCGATCTTGTTGAGTGGCATGATGCGGCTGGCGTGCACGATGGCCGCGTCGAGGCCCGCCTCCTGGCAGCGGTGCAGGTACACCGAGTTGAGGACGTGGCGCGCTGCGGGGGCTAAGCCGAAACTGATGTTGGACAGGCCCAAGATGGTGTGCACCCCGGGCAGTTCCTCTTTGATGCGGCGGATACCCTCCAAGGTGGCCAGGCCGTCGCCCCGGCTTTCCTCCATCCCCGTGCCCAAGGTGAGGGCCAGCGGGTCGAAGAGCAGGTCCTCGGGGGCCAGTCCGTAACGGTTGACGGCCAGGTCGTGGATGGCCCGGGCCGCTGCCACCTTGTGCTCCGCGGTGCGGGCCTGGCCCGTCTCGTCGATGCACGTGCACACCACCGCGGCGCCGTACTCCCGGGCGAGGGTCAAGAACCGGTCGAGGCGGGTCCCGACCGCGTCGCCGTCCTCCAGGTTCACCGAGTTGAGAATCGGTTTACCTGCCACGTGCTGCAGGCCGGCTTCGATGACCTCCGGTTCGGTGGAATCCAACATGAGCGGCAGGGTGGCGCTGGTGGCGAAACGCGATGCCACTTCGACCATGTCGGAGACGCCGTCCTCGCCCGTGTAGTCGACGCACACGTCGAGCACGTGGGCGCCTCCTTTGACCGCGTCGCGGGCCATCGCCACGCAGGTGTCCCAGTCGTCGGTGAGCATGGCGTCGCGGAACCGTTTCGATCCGTTGGCGTTGGTCCGCTCTCCCACCACCAAAAACGACGGAGCCTGGTCGTAGGGGACGTGGTGGTAGATGGAGGAGCAGCCCGGCTCCCATTCGCTGGCGCGCTGGCCGGGAGCGAGGTCCTTGCACGCGTCAACCACCGCCGCGAGGTGCTCGGGGGTGGTGCCGCAGCAACCGCCGACCACGCTGACCCCGTAGTCGGTGACGAATCGGGCGTGGTGCTCCGCCAGCTGCGCCGGCGTGAGGTCATAGTGCATGGCGCCGTCGACGACGCTGGGCAGACCGGCGTTGGGCAGCACCGACACCGGCATCGGCGCGTGCTGGGTCAGGTAGCGCAGGTGCTCGCTCATCTCGGCCGGGCCGGTGGCGCAGTTCAAGCCCACGACATCGGGTTTGAGCGCGGCGATGGTGGTCAGCGCCGCGCCGATCTCGGTGCCCATGAGCATGCGCCCGGTGGTCTCGATGGTCACCTGGACTTGGATGGGCACGCTGCGCCCCGCTTTGGCCATGGCCCGGCGGGCGCCGATGATGGCCGCCTTGGCCTGGAGCAGATCCTGGATGGTTTCGATGACCAGGAGGTCGACCCCTCCGGCCAGGAGTCCTTCGGTGGCTTCCTGGTAGCCGTCGCGCTGGGTGACAAAGGAGATCTGGCCGAGCGACGCGATCTTGGTGCCGGGGCCCAGCGAGCCGCCCACGTAACGGCCGGGGTAGCCCGAGGCCACCTCCCGGGCGATGCTGGCCGAGCGCTCGGCCAGCTCGAAGGTCCGCTCCGCCAAGCCGTACTCGGCCAGCACCCAGGGTAGGGACCCGAAACTGTTGGTCTCCACCACATGGCAGCCGACCTCGAAAAAGGAGCGGTGCAGATCGGCGATGACGTCAGGCCGGGTGGCGCACAACAACTCGTTGCAGCCCTCGAAGGCGTGACCCCCGAAGTCGTCGGCGGTCAGGTGGCGCAACTGCAGGTTGGTGCCGGTGGCGCCGTCGAAGACGACGACCCGCTCTTTGCAACTGTCGAGGTAGTCAGGCATCGCGGTACTCAGTCATGGGTTCGGCTCCAGCGCGTCGAAGAGAGGATCTTCGTCGCAAGCCGGAGCGAGCACGCTCCCCCGGGTGTCGGGCTGTCCATCAGGTCGGCTTGGACTTTCTTTCGACACAGAATACTCGCTGGGTGCTGTTGTGCGCGATGGATAGGGTCACGCGTTGTGTTGAGCGCCCGGGACATTTCGCTATGGCGGGCCGGGGCGGTGATCCTCGACGGCGTCAGTCTGTCGGTGGGGCCGCAGTCCCGCTTGGGGATCGTCGGGCCCAACGGCATCGGCAAGTCCACCTTGCTGCGCATCCTGGCCGGCCTCGACGTCCCTGACGCAGGCAGCGTGACCCGCACGCCGCCGTCGTTGTCGGTGGGCTACCTGGCCCAGGAACCGGACGCCGCGGCGGGCGAAACCCTCCTCGACTACCTGTCGCGCCGGGCCGGGGTGGGGCCGGCGGAGGCCGAACTCGACGCCCGGACCGACGCCTTGGCCGCCGGCGAGGATGTGCTCGACGCGTACGGCGCGGCGCTGGAACGCTACTTGGCCCTCGGGGGCGACGACTTCGCGGCCCGGGCCGCCGCGACCTGCGCCGAGCTGGGACTGGGCGCGGACCGTCTCGGAGTGGAGGTCGGGGTGTTGTCCGGCGGGCAGGCGGCGCGGGCGGGACTGGCCGCTATCTTGCTGTCGCGCTTCGACGTGTTCCTCCTCGACGAACCCACCAACGACCTCGACTTCGCGGGCTTGGAGCGCCTCGAAGGCTTTTTGGCCGCCCTGCGGGGCGCGGTGGTGGTCGTCTCCCATGACCGGGCTTTCTTGGATCGGGCGGTCACCCGGGTGCTGGAGATCGAAGAGCACACCCACCGCGGCGCCGAGTACGCCGGCGCCTGGAGCGAGTACGTGGAGCGGCGCTCGTTGGCCCGCGACCACCAGAGCGAGGCATACCAGGAATGGGCGGCAAACCGTTCCCGCCTGCAGGCCCGTATCCGCTCGCAGCGCACCTGGTCCGAGCACGGCATCAAAAAAGCGGCCCGGAAACCGCGCGACAACGACAAGGCACAGCAGGGGTTCGCCGCCAACCGCACCGAGAAACAGGCGTCCAAGGTGCGCATCTCGGAGCGGGCCCTCGAACGCCTCGGTTCCCTCGACAAGCCGTGGGAGGGATGGCGCCTGGAACTCGATCTCGCGGTGGGCGGTCGCAGCGGCGACGTGGTGGCCCGATTAGACGATGCGGTCGCCCGTCGCGGCAGCTTCCGCCTGGGGCCCGTCGACCTGCAGATCGACTGGCGCGACCGGGTCGCCATCACCGGCCCCAACGGTGGTGGCAAGTCCACCCTGCTCGCCGTGCTGCTCGGCACGCTTCCGCTGGAGTCGGGCACACGGTGGTTTGGGCCCAGCGTCGTCGTGGGCGAACTCGACCAGCGCCGACTGGGCTACGCCTTGGCACCTACGGTCCTCGACGGGTTCTCGGCGGCCACCGGGCTGGTGCCAGCCGAAGCGCGCTCCACGCTGGCCAAGTTCGGATTGGGGGCGGACCATGTGGGCCGGCCGGTGTCGGCCCTGTCGCCGGGCGAGCGCACCCGGGCGCAGCTGGCGGAGCTCATGGTGCGCGGCGCCAACTGCCTGGTCCTCGACGAGCCCACCAACCACCTCGATCTTCCGGCCATCGAACAGCTCGAAGCAGCACTCGAGACCTTCGACGGCACCTTGCTGCTGGTCACCCACGACCGCTGGCTGCTCGAGACCGTCGAGGTGACCCGTACCCTGCACGTCGAAGACGGCCTGGTCAGCGAGTAGCTCCCCATCCCCGCCTCGGTAGGCTCGGCCGGTCATGAAGATCTACACCCGCAAGGGGGACACGGGGACCACCGGCCTGTTGTACGGGGGGCGGGTGGCCAAGGACTCGCCCGGCATCTCGGCCAACGGGGCCATCGACGAGGCGCAGGCCGCCCTGGGTGTCGTGCGCGCCGAAGTGGAACGGGGTTCGGAACTCGACGGCGTGCTCATCGCCCTCGAGCGGGACCTCTACGTGATGATGGCCGAGGTGGCGACCGCTCCCGCGAACCGCCACAAGCTGACACCGGGGTCCACCTTGGTCACCGAGGAGATGGTCACGCAGCTGGAGGTGCTGATCGACGAGCTGACGGAGCGTTTTCCGCCGCTCACCGATTTCGTGATCCCCGGCCACGACCGGGTGTCCGCGCTGCTCGACGTGGCTCGCACCGCGGTCCGTCGGGCGGAGCGGGAGCTGACCGCCGCGGCGGCCGACGACTCGCATGCCCTGGCCTACCTCAACCGGCTGTCGGACCTGGTGTGGACCATGGCCCGCTGGCAGGAAGAGGGCGACTCGCTGCTCAGCCGGCGGGCCGACCCGACATCTTGATCCGGCGCCCCTCGGTAGGGTGACACAGCACTACAGGAGGTTGGCGTGAGTCTGGAGTTTTCGGTAGTTCCCTCGACAGAGGGGGCTGAGGTACTGGCAATCGGTGTGGACGCCGACCTGGAGCCGGTCGGTCCGGGCGTCGGTCCCGCCGACGTGGACGGCGCCTTCCTGCGGGCCACCGGGTTCCGGGGCAAGGTCGGCGAAACCCAGTGGCTGTCGGTCCCTGGGCGGGCCCTGCTGGCGGTAGGAATCGGTGAGCGCGCCACGCTGAGCAAGGATGATCTGCGCAAGGCCGCGGCGGCTACCGCCCGCGCCGCCGCCGCGGTGCCGGCGCTGGTCACCACCCTGCACCACGCAGCCAGCCCGCCTGACCCGGGCACGGTGGTCGAAGGGTTGCAGCTGGCCAGCTACCGCTACCGCAGCGACGCCGAGCATCCCGCCCCCCGCCTAACCAAGGTCTTGCTGGTGGACGCGGCCGAGCAAGAGGTGACGCCGGCGTTGGTGCGCGCCGAGGCCACGCTGCGGGCCAGAGAGTGGACGAATCGGCCCCCCGGGCAGCTGCGGCCCCGCCGTTTCGCGCAGGAGGCGGCCGAGGCGGGAACCGCGGCAGGCCTCGAGGTCGAGATCTGGGACGAGGAGCGCATCGCCGCGGAGGGCCTGGGTTGCCTGGCCGGCGTCGCCGCAGGGTCGAGCGAACCACCGCGTCTGGTCCGGCTCACCTACCGCCCGGCGGGGGTCCCCACCGGGCACCTGGCCCTGGTCGGCAAGGGCATCACCTTTGACTCCGGCGGTCTGTCGCTCAAGCCGGCGGCCTCCATGGAGACCATGAAATCCGACATGGGGGGAGCGGCCGCCGTGCTGTCGGCCGTGTTGGCGCTGCCCGCCCTGGCCCCCACGGTGAGGGTCGACGGGTGGGCGGCCATCGCCGAGAACATGCCAAGCGGCGAGGCCATCCGCCCCGGCGACGTGCTGACCGCTAAGGACGGAACGACGGTGGAAGTGCTCAACACCGACGCCGAGGGGCGTCTGGTGTTGGCCGACGCGCTGCTGGTCGCCGCGGAGGCCAATCCCGATGTCATCGTCGACATCGCCACACTGACCGGCGGGCAGCGCATCGCGCTGGGCTCCGCGGTGGCCGGGGTGCTCGGCACCGATGACGCGGTTGCCGCGGTCATCGCCGCGGGCGCAGCGGCAGGGGAGCCCGCATGGCGCCTGCCCCTGTGGCAGCCCTACCGGTCGAAACTCGACTCCGAGGTGGCCGATCTGCGCAACGTGAGTACCGACAACGGGGCCTCCACCATCATGGCGGCGCTGTTCCTGCAGCGGTTCGTAGGTGAGCGGGCCTGGGCCCATCTCGACATAGCGGCGCCCAGCTTCGTGGACAAGGCCCAGGGCTGGTTGTCCAAGGGGGCGACGGGCTGGGGAACGCGAACTCTGATCGAGTTGATCACCGCGTGGGCCTGACGGCCGCTGGCCTCGATGGACGCCGCTGAAGTAATCCGGGGGTTTGGGCGTGGTGGGGGTCTCGATCCGGGGGCGTGCCACCTCTCCCCCGGACCCCCCGGTGGTCGGGGCTGATGGTGCGGGCTTGAGGACGGAGTCGATCCCGTGGATGGGGTTGGGATCCACCATCTGGGTTTTGGGGTGGCGTTGCATCTTCCCGATGACCATTTCGATGGCTGTATTGCGTCGCCCCCCAACTCCGTTTACCAGCTTGGCTAGAAGACCCGATCGGCGATCGGTGCCGTAAGAGGCGGCACGCCGAGACGATTCGAAGCTAACAATCTATATAGCTGGGTACCGGAATACTATACCTCGGTAGAAGGTGCTATATAGGAGTAGTCGTGGATCCTGTTTCGAACCCCTACGCCCCCGGAGCGGGCCGTCCGCCGATTGCCCTGGTGGGACGCGACGTTCAACAAGAGGAATGGCGGGTGGCACTTGATCGCATTCAGCGTGGTCGGACGGCTCAACCGTTGGTGCTGTACGGGCTGCGCGGCGTGGGGAAGACCGTCCTGTTGACCGGTTTTTCCAAGGCGGCCCGCGACCGGGAGTGGATCGTCGCACAAGTCGAAGCCGGTACGGGCAAGTCGCTGCGCGAAGCGTTAGGGGAAGCTTTGCATGGCCCGCTGGCCGACTTGGCCCGTCCGTCGGCAAGTAAGCGGCTCCTCAAAGCGTTGAAGACTGCACTGAGTTTCAGAGCGTCGTACGACGTGTCTGGATCGTGGAACTTCGGTCTGGACCTTGCCGAGACACCTGGCGGTGGAGCGGATACCGGCTTCCTGGAAACCGACCTGGCCAAGCTGGTGTCCGACCTCTCCTTCGCAGCCGAAGACGAGGGCGTGGGGTTGGCCGTCCTCATCGACGAGGCTCAAGACCTTTCGGACGCAGAATTGGTCGCCATCTGCTCCGTTGCCCATGCGGCAGGGCAAAACGGTTGGCGGACGTTGTTCGGACTGGCCGGGCTTCCGAGCTTGCCCCGGGTTCTAGCCGAGGCGAAATCGTACGCGGAGCGACTGTTCGTCTTTGAACGCATCGAGCACCTGAATGGGGACCTCGCACGCGAGGCCCTCACTGAGCCTGCGGCGACCGAACAGGTCGCGTGGGACGATGACGCCGTGACCTTGGTGGTCGAAGAAACGCGAGGATGTCCGTACTTTCTCCAACAGTTCGGACAAGACACCTGGAACGCAGCGACGGGCCCTGATATCACCTTGTCGGATGCGCGACTTGGTGCGGTGAAGGGTCGCGCGGCGCTCGACAACGGGTTCTTTCGCGTTCGGTGGAACCGTGCGACACGTGCGGAGCAGCGTTATCTCCGAGCGATGTCCTCCGACGGCGACGGCGGCAGCTCCACGGGCGAGGTGGCCGCACGACTCGGCAGCGGAACGAACAGTTTCGGGCCAGCTCGGGCGAAGTTGATATCCAAGGGGCTCATCTACGCTCCAGAGCACGGCGTGGTCGCCTTTACCGTCCCCGGTATGGCGGACTTCATCGAGCGCCAACCGCTGCCGTAGCCTTCAGCTTTTCCCGCATGGCCAGTAGGCGGGGGTGTACCTGTCGGGTCCCCCGGGCGACAGCTGGCGCCTATGAGATCTTCATTACCCTCCTCGTAAGGGCACCCGCCTGAAGCTAAATGGGGCCTGCTGCCAGATCGATCGCCGCGTCCACGAACGCCAGGTGCACTGCGGTGTCGGGGAAGTTGCCCAGCAGCTCTCCGGCCAGCGGGTCGGCCGCCGCCGACAGCAAACCGAGCGGCCTGGCCAAGTCGACCAGCGCCTCCATACGCTCATGCGCTTCCTCCCAGCGGCCCCCGGCAGCCAGGGCGCGCGCCGCCCACAGCGTGGCCAGCAGGTCGGGGCTGTCGGTCCCTCCGACCCCGTCGTCCACCTCCGGCGCTTGGCGGTAGCACAGCACCCCGGCGGAGAGCCGTTCGATCACCCGCTCCACGGTGGCTACCACCAGGGGGTGACCGACGGGCCACGGCCCTTCCCAGGCCACCCGCAACAACGCTGCGTCTGCGCCGTCGGTAGGCGACGGGCCGCGACGAAAACCCCCCGCCTGGGCCACCCCGTGGGTTTCCACCCACTCGAGAATCTGGCGCGACGCCTGATGCCATCCGAGCGCGGAAAGGTCGAAGGGGTTGGCCGACCGGGCCAGTCCGGCCGCCCGTTCCAAAGCGGAGGCCACCCGCAAGCGTGACGCCACCAACATGGCCGGCGCAGGCGGGTCGCCCCACCCGGCGCCGCCCAGCCACACCCCGTGATCCGGGGTGGTCCAGTTGTCAACCAGCCAGTCGGCCACGCCGGCCAGTGCCGGCCACGCCGCGGTGAGAGGCCCGGCCGTCCTGGGCAACGCGGCGGGCGTGCCGGTGCCCTCGGTGGCGTTGGGTGCAGGCGGCGGAGCGGCCCGCACCGCCCCGAACACGTCGGCCGCTGCGTCGAGGTCGAGGCGGCGCGCGGGGGCGCCGGCCACCACCGGCTGCGAGTTGCGCCAACCGCTCAACCCCAACTCCTCGGCCTCGGCCGCCGGATGCCCGGTGACCTCCAGCAGCGGCGCCGGCCACGGACCCGCACCCCCGGTGTCCTCCAACGCGGCCCGCAGCCACGCTTCCGCCGCTTCGGCGTCCTCGGCCAGACCCACCCGGCGCAGCGTCACCGCGGCGGCGGCCACTGTGCCCACCCGGGCCAGGCGGCCGTCCCACTGACGTTCGCCTCCCACCCGCCGCGGCAACGAAGTGGTGGCGGCCACGAAGGGGGCACCGTTGCCGTAGGGGACGAGGGAACGCACGGCCAGCAACCCCCGGGCGGCCAACGCCGCGTAGGGCCCTTCGAGGGCGGCCGGCGACAGCCAGCTGCGCCACGCGGCGACCGTGTCATCGATGACCCGGCGCGCTTCGCCCACCCGCAGCGGGGCGGGCCGCTCGCCCGCCTGGCGTTCCGCGGTGACCACTAGCGACTGCCCGGTGTCGAGCCACACCGAGCCCTGCCAGTGGGCCACCTGGCGTCCGGTGCGGGGATCGCGGCCCGCCCCCACCGGGCGCAGCGCGGTGCCGGCGCGCACCACGGTGCCGTCGAAGGCCACGCCGTCGGAGAAACCGCTGACCGACCCGGCCGGCCCCCACGGCCCGCCGGGAGCCACTTCGATGTCGACTTGAGCTGGCCCGCGCAGGGCGGTGACCAGGCGGAGCAAGCGGCCCGGCGGGCGCTCCGAGGGCCCCGGCCAGGGCATGCAGTCGATGATCTCGATGGCCGACTCGGCGCCGCGCAGCACGGTGACCGCCACATTCGAGCCGGGCAGGTAACGCTGCGCGCCCAGGCGGACATGACGGTCGGAGGCCCCGCCGGCGACGGCGACGCGCAGCGCACCGCCCCGTTCGCTCAACAGACGGGAAAACACCGGCGGATGGTCCGCCCGCTGCGGGCACCACCAGTCGACGGTGCCGTCGGCGGCCGCCAGGACACCGCTCGAGCCGTCACCCACCCAGGCCCGAGCGGCCAGCGGGACCAACCCGCGCCGGGGGATCATTGTCGCCCCCCAGCGACACGGGGGATCATTGTCGCCCACCAGCGACACGGGGGATCAGGTGCCGACCTCGATGACCTCGACCTCGAGGGTGCCGGTCGGCGCGTCGTAGCCCACGGTGTCGCCTGCCGTATGCCCCATGAGGGCCTGGCCCAACGGCGACGCGGGGCTGATGACCGACACCCCCTCCCGGCGTTCCTCGATGGAGCCGATCAGGAAATGCTCGATGTCGTCGTCGCCTTTGTAGCGCAGCGACACCACCATTCCGGTGCTGACCACCCCGGCGGGCGACGTCGACGAGTCGAGGATGGTCGCCCCTTGCAGCATCCCGCCGAGCTGACGGATACGGGCCTCCATCTTGCCCTGGGCATCCTTGGCCGCGTGGTAGTCGCCGTTTTCCGACAGGTCGCCCAGCATCCGGGCGGCTTCGATAGCCCGGGCGATGTCGACCCGGCCCCGGGTCTTGAGATCCTCGAGCTCCGCGCTGAGCCGCTCGTAGGTGTCGGAGGTAAGTTCGGTTCCTGCCATCGCGCAAGGGTACCCCGCCCGGCGCCAGACACTCCTTGACGTGGGCCGCCGCATCGGCGACACTAAGGGACGTGAACTACGAGAATTCCGCACGCGGCTTCCGCGGCATCGTAATCATCACCTAGCGCACCCGGTACCTACCGGAGTGCGCATCGCGACCGCCCCTGGGCGGTCGTTTTTTTGTCGGAAATTTAGGAGGATGTCCAGATAATGCAGGAGCGCAGGGTTGTGAGGGAGTTCCGGTGAGCACGCATCGCATCGCGGTCATCGCCGGCGACGGGATCGGACCCGAGGTCATCACCGAGGCGCTCAAGGTGGCCCGCGCCGCGGGCGCTGCGCTCGAGACCGTCGACTACGACCTCGGCGGTCGGCGTTACCTGGCCACCGGAGAAGTACTGCCCGATTCGGTGCTGGCCGAGCTGCGGGGCTTCGATGCCATCCTCCTCGGCGCCATCGGCACCCCGGAGGTGCCGCCCGGCGTCTTAGAGCGCGGTCTGCTGCTGCGCACCCGTTTCGAACTGGACCTCTACATCAACCTGCGCCCCTTCGTGGCCCCGGTCAGTGTGGGCGCCGGGCTGCCCATCGACTTCGCGGTCATCCGCGAGAACACCGAAGGGACCTACGCGGGCGAGGGCGGCTTCCTGCGCAAGGGCACGGCGGCCGAGATCGCCACCCAAGGCTCGGTCAACACGCGGATGGGCGTCGAGCGCGCCGTCCGCTACGCGTTCGACCTGGCCCGGTCGCGGCCCCGGCGCCACCTGACGCTGGTGCACAAGACCAACGTCCTCACCTTCGCCGGCGACCTGTGGCAGCGCACCTTCGATCAGGTGGCGTTGGAGTACCCCGATGTGACCACCGCGTACAACCATGTGGATGCCGCGTGCATCTATTTCGTGGAGTCGCCGCAACGCTACGACATCATTGTCACCGACAACCTCTTCGGGGACATCCTCACCGATCTCGGCGGGGCCATCTCCGGAGGCATCGGGCGGGCCGCGTCGGCCAACTTGAACCCGGCACGCACGGGTCCGTCGCTGTTTGAACCGGTGCACGGCTCGGCGCCCGACATCGCCGGGCAGAACAAAGCAAATCCGATTGCCGCCATCATCTCCGCCGCCATGATGCTCGACTTCTTGGGGGAGTTTGACGCAGCGGGACGCATCACCAAAGCCGTGGGTGACTTCGAGGCCGCCCCGGACACTTCAACGTCGGCCGTGGGCGACGCCATCGCGGAAAGGGTGTAGGAGAAATGCCGATCACCGCAAGTGAAAAGATCTGGATGGACGGCACGTTCGTCGACTGGGACGACGCCAAGATCCATGTGCTGACCCACACCCTCCACTACGGGTGCGGCGTGTTCGAAGGGATTCGGGCCTACCCCACGTCGGACGGCCCGGCCGTGTTCCGTTTGACCGACCACATCCGACGGCTGTTCGACTCGGCCAAGATCTTCATGATCGACGTCCCCTTCGGGGTGGATGAGATCATCGAGGCCACCAAGGCCACGGTGGCGCTCAACGGCCTCGAGCAGTGCTACATCCGCCCCATCGTGTATCTGGGCTACGGCGAGATGGGGCTGAACCCGCTGCCCTGCCCGGTCAACGTGTCGATCGCCGTGTGGCCCTGGGGTGCCTACCTGGGCGAGGAGAGCATCGACAACGGGGTGCGGTTGAAGATCAGCTCCTGGCAACGCCATGATCCCAACGCCATGCCGCCCGCGGCCAAGGGGACGGGGATGTACATCAACTCCTCTATGGCCAAGATCGAGGCCCTCAAAGCGGGCTACGACGAGGCGATCCTGTTGTCGCCGCAGGGCTATGTCAGCGAATGCACCGGAGAAAACCTGTTCGTGGTGCGCCGGGGCCGTATCCTCACCCCGCCCATCTCGGCCGGGGCGCTCGAGGGGATCACCCAGGATTCGGTGATGACCATCGCCCGGGACCTGGGCTACGACATCGAGTTCGCCAACATCCTGCGCTCCGACCTCTACACGGCGGACGAGGCGTGGTTGACCGGCACCGCGGCCGAAGTGGTGCCCATCAGCTCCATCGATGACCGGGTGGTGGGTGACGGGACCCGCGGGCCCATGACCCGCAAGATCCAGGAGACCTACGCGGCTGCGGTGCGCGGCCAGATCGACCGTTACAAGGACTGGAACGAATATGTCGGCTGACCCTGCGGTAGCCCGCCCCGTCGAGATCTACGACACCACGCTGCGCGACGGCAGCCAGGCCGAAGGCCTGTCGCTCACCGTGGCCGACAAGCTGCGGGTAGCCGAACAGCTCGACTACCTCGGGGTGCACTACATCGAAGGCGGGTGGCCGGGAGCCAACCCCAAAGACGCCGAGTTCTTCGCCCGGGCCGCCGCGGGGGAGTTGGTCCTGGCCAACTCGACGTTGGTGGCCTTCGGCTCCACCCGCAAAGCGGGAGGGGTGGCTGCCACCGACCCGGTCCTGTCCGACATGCTGGCCGCCGGGACCGACGTGGTCTGCCTGGTGGCCAAGTCCGCGGCCTGGCATGTCACCGAGACGCTGCGCACCACCCTCGACGAAGCGGTGGCCATGGTGGCCGATTCGGTGGCGTTCCTCGTCGGCGAAGGCCGGCGGGTCTTCATCGACGGCGAACATTTCTTCGACGGCTACCGCTCCGACCCCGGCTTCAGTCTCGAGGTCCTGCGCGCCGCGCTCGACGCGGGCGCCGAGCGGGTGATCCCCTGTGACACCAACGGGGGCACGCTGCCCGACGAGGTAGCCCGCATCGTGGCCGAGGTGGTGGCCGAGTTCGGGCCCCGGGTGGGCGGCCATTTCCACAACGACTCGGGTTGCGCAGTGGCCAACTCGCTGGCCGCCGTGCGCTCCGGCGCGGTGCAGGTGCAGGGGTGCATCAACGGCTACGGCGAGCGGACAGGCAACGCGGATTTGTGCTCGGTCATCGCCAACCTGGAGCTCAAGGTGGGGGTGACCACCATCGGCGCCGAGCGCTTGAAGCGCTTGACGTCGGTCGCCCACCACGTCGCCGAGCTGGTCAACCTGGCCCCCAACCCGCATGCCCCGTTTGTGGGGGTGTCGGCCTTCGCCCACAAAGCGGGTATCCACACCAGCGCCATCATCCGAGCCCGGGACGCCTACGAGCATGTGGCCCCCGAAGCGGTGGGCAACGGCACCCGTTTCGTGGTCTCGGAGATGGCCGGCCGCTCCACCGTCGCCCTCAAAGCGGAACAGTTGGGCATCGAACTCGACGCCGCGGCGCAAGGCGAAGTCGTCGAACAACTCAAGGACCTCGAGCATCGCGGCTACCACTTCGAGGTGGCCGACGGATCGTTGGAGCTGCTCATGCGCGACGCCACCGGGTGGAAGCAGCCCTACTTCCGTCTGGAGTCGCACCGGGTGATCACCGAGCTGCGCGAGGACGGCACCTTCGTCACCGAGGCCACCATCAAGGTCCATGTAGGCGACGAGCGGGTCCTGGCCACCGCGGAGGGCAACGGACCGGTCAACGCCCTCGACGCCGCCCTGCGCAAGGCCATCGGATCGAAATACCCGGCGCTGGCGTCGGTGCACCTGACGGACTACAAGGTGCGCGTCCTCGACACCGCGGCGGGCACCGCGGCGGTGACCCGGGTCCTCATCGACTCCACCGACGGTGAACGCACGTGGACCACCATCGGGGTGTCGGAGAACATCATCGAGGCCTCGTGGGCCGCGCTGGCCGACTCCGTGGTCTACGGCTTGCTGCACGGGGCGTCGGCCCGCCAAGATCAGTCCTGATGACCCTGCCCCAAGGCCGCCCCACGACCCAGCCCCAGGCCACGAAATGACCCAGCCGGACTACGTTCCCTTGGCTGGCGGGGACCGGGTGCGTCCCGTCGACCGTCTGCCGGCGCCGGGCGCATGGTCGACCACCCGGCCCGCCGAGCTCGACGAAGAGCTGCCCGTGGGCCGCCATTTCGGGGCGACGGGACCCGATCTGGGTTACGGATTGAAGTTGGCCAAACGGTTCGCGCAGCGCTTGGAGCTCCCCGAAGGCGAGGAGGTGGGCGACGCCATCGCCGGCTGCTTCGCGTGTGGAGCCAAGCGGGCGTCGGGTTTCGGGCGGGCCCCGGTGATCTACGACATGGAGTGGGCGTACGTGCTGTGGGGCTTTGCCGGCGACGCCCCCGAGCCCCTGGTGGCTTTCCGGGCCCCGTTGTTCAAGGGGGCGGCACACCACTACTGGGATCAACGCCAAATCGTGGAGCGGGTCAAGCCCGCCACGTTCGCTTTGGCCCCCGCGGCGGTGCGTGAGCAGTTGAAGTTGTGGCAGAACTTGCTCAGCGAATCCTGATAAATTTTTAGAAGCCGGTTTCGATAGGGGAGGAACAAGACGCCATGACGGATCTGGATTTTCAGATATTCGACTGCGACAACCATTTCTACGAGGCGACGGACGCGTTCACCCGCCATCTCGATCCGGCGTTCGCCAAGCGGGCCATGCAATGGGCGAATATCGACGGCAAAACCCGGCTGCTGGTGGGCGGCAAGATTTGCCGGTTCATCCCCAACCCGACGTTCGATCCGGTGTCCAAGCCCGGCCAGCTCGACGAGTACTTCCGGGGACGCAACCCGCGGGGGCAGGGGACCGCTGAGCTCTTCGGCGAACTCGACCCCATTTCCCCCGCCTACCGCGACCGCGACGCTCGTCTGGCCCTCATGGACGAGCAGGGGATGGAGGCTGCGTTGTTTCTGCCCACCCTCGGTGTGGGCATGGAGCAGGCGTTGCAGCCCGACGTGGCCGCCATCGTCGCCGCCTTCCGGGCGTTCAACCGCTGGATGGACGAGGACTGGGGCTTCGCCTACCGGGGCCGCATCTTCGCCGCCCCCTACCTGACGCTGGCCGACCCGGTCGCTGCGGCGGCCGAGGTGGAGTGGATGATCGGGCGCGACGCCCGCTTCGTGGTGCTGGTGCCCGGCCCGGTGGGCACGGCCAGCGGGTGGCGGTCGCCGGCCGACCCCATCTTCGACCCGGTGTGGGCGCGTATCAACGAGGCCGGCCTCACCGTCGCCGTTCACGGCGGCGACAGCCGTTACAGCCACTACCTCATGGAGTGGGGCGAAGGGGGCGCCACCGAGTCGTTCCGCCAGAGCCCGTTCCGGGCGTTGGCGTCGGCCAACCCCACCCAGGACACCTTCGGCCATTTTCTGGCCACCGGGTTCTTCGGCCGCTTCCCCAACCTGCGCGTCGCCGCGGTGGAGACCGGCTCGGACTGGGTGTTCCACCTCCACGAGAAGCTGAAGAAATCCTTCGGCCAAACCCCCCACGCCTACGCCGAGGACCCACGCGAGACGTTCCGCCGCCACGTGTGGGTGTCGCCGTTCTACGAGGACGAGTTGGCCGGCCTGCGCAACCTGCTCGGCTCCCGGCGGATCCTGATGGGTTCGGACTACCCCCACGCCGAAGGCCTGGCCGACCCGGCCAGCTACATCAAGGACCTGAAGAACTTCGATTTCAGCGACGCCGACTGCAAGCTGATCATGCGGGACAACGGCTTCGAGTTGTCGCGCCGGCGGCCCGTGTAGGCCGGTTCAGTCCCGGAAGTCCGGGGTGCGCCGCTCTTTGCGGGCCCGGATGGCCTCTTCGAAGTTCTGGGTGGTGAGGCGCACATACAGCTGGGCCGTGCCTTCGGATTCCATGTGCGCGGCGAGGCTGCCGGCATCGAGACTGGCCCACAGCATCCGTTTGGTGAGCTCCACGCCGATGCGGCTGTAGCCGATGATGGAATCCGCCAGGTCGAAGCAGGCGCCGAGCAGTTCGTCGGCGGGCACCAGGTTGGAGACCAGCCCGATGCGCTCGGCTTCTTCTGCGCCCACGTCGCGCCCCGACAGCATGATCTCGAAGGCCCGCGACGAGCCGATAGCCCGCGGCAGCAGGTAGCTGATGCCCAACTCCGCGGCGGTCAACCCGTTGTTGATCCCCGCGGCCCGGAAATAGGCGGCATGGGAGCACAGGCGGATATCGGTGGCCACCGCCAGGCAGAAACCGCCGCCGATGGCCGGCCCGTTGATGGCCCCGATGACGGGTTGGTGCATACGCCGCAGGGCGCGGATGATGTCGTCGAGGATTTCCAGGGCCCGCTGCGAGATGGTGGTGCGGGTGAGGCCTTCGATGCCGGGGATGCTGCCGGAGTCCTCGAGGTCGGCGCCGGAGCAGAACCCGGCGCCGGCGCCGGTGATGATCACCACCCGGGTGTCGTTGTCGGCGCTGACCGCTTCGAGCGATTCCCGGAACGGGATCATGACGTCGAAGGCCATGGCATTCATCCGTTCGGGGCGGTTCAGGGTGATGAGCGTGACGTGCGGGCGCGGTTTTTCGATGAGAACGAAGGACACGCCCCAGGTTTTAGCGCGACCCGCAGGCGTCCGGCGGGTTCGCTGCGCTGAGCAGGTGCAGGGGCGGGTCAGCCGCCCAGAAACGCCGCGAGGCCGTCGAGGTCGGCGGGCACCGCCACGTTGGCCCGGGCCGCCCCTTCGACGGTGCGCTTGACCATCCCCGACAGCTCGGTGCCGGGACCCAGCTCCAAGAACCGGTCGACCCCGGAGCCGGCCAAGGTGAGCAGCGACTGGCGCCAGCGCACGGGGGCGCACAGCTGCGCGGCGAGGCGGGCCGGCCAGCCGCCGTCGCCGGGATGGTAGAGCGCGGCGTCGACGTTGGCCACCACCGGTCGGGTGCCGTCGTCGAAGGTGGCGGCACCCAGCGCCTCGTTGAGACGCTCGGCGGCCGGTTCCATGAGCGGGGAGTGAAAGGCCCCTCCCACGGCCAGGGGCAGCACCCGTTTGGCGCCGGCTGCTTTGGCGGCCACCGACGCCGCCTCGACGCCCGGTGTGGTGCCGGCCACCACGATCTGGCCGGGGGCGTTGTCGTTGGCCACCCAGGCGCCTTCCACCGATGCGCATACCTCGGCCATCACGTCGGGCTCGAGGCCGAGCACGGCGGCCATGGTGCCGGGGAACTCGTCGGCCGCCTGTTGCATCGCTTCGCCGCGTTCGGCCACCAGGAGGGCCCCGTCGGGCACGCTGAGCACGCCGGCGGCCACCAGAGCGGTGTACTCGCCCAGGCTGTGGCCGGCCAGGGCCGCGACGTGGGTGTCGAGGAGGCCGGCGCGCCGCGCCGCGTCGAGGATGACCAGGGAGAGGGCAAATGCCGCGGGCTGCGCGTTACGGGTGGCTTTGAGCGTCTCCGCGTCCGCCTCGAGGAGCAGGAAGGGCAGGTCGAGGCCCGTGGCGTCGGTCAGTGCGTCGATCAGCTGCCACGAAGGGTGCTCCTGCCACGGCGCTCCCATGCCGGGGCGCTGCGATCCTTGACCGGGGAACAGGAGTGCGATCACGGCGCTGCACCCTACTGTCGCCGGTGGTCGCCAGTGGGCTTTGGGCTCTAGCGGTCGTAAATCTCGCGACGGTGGCCCAGGGCGATCACGAGCACCAGGAGCACATCGTGTTGGATGCTGTAGATGATGCGGTAGTCGCCCACTCGCACCCGGAAACGGCCCGGGCGGGCGACGAGTGCCTTGGAACTGGGTGGGCGGGGATCTTCGCTCAGCAGGGCGATGGCGCCCTGGAGGCGACGGGCGACGCTCGGGTCGACTTTGCGTAAAGAGCGTAAGGCGGCGGGCAGGACCTCGACTCGGTAGCGGCTCACTTCCAGCCCAGGTCGGTCATGACCTGGTCCCATGGGATGGATTCGCCGCCCTCGACCAAAGCGGCATCGGACGCAGCGACGTCCTCCATGTCCTCGAGCGCCTCGATGAGCCGCCGGTAGAGGTCCGCGCTGATGATCACTGCGGCACGCTTGCCGTAGCGCTCTAGGTACACGGGCTCCACTTGTGCGGTCTCGATTGCCTCGGCCAGCTTCTCCCGAGCCTCGCTCACCTTCATGGTCGCCATGGCAAATATTGTACGACATCTCTCATCAGATTCGTACAAGAGGCGAATCCCTCTATGTGCGTTTTCGCTGCGATGGTTTAGCGGCTGGCCAGCGCGTCGATGCGAACCGCGAAGAGCTCTGCGGCGCCGCTGGTGATGGCGCCGTGGAGCCCGCGGGCCTGGGGGAGAATCTGCTCGCAGTAGAACCGGGCGGTGGTCACTTTGGCTGCCAGGTGGGCGTCGTCCGCGCTCCCCGGAAGCGCGGCCAGCGCCTGGCGGGCCAGGACCCAGCCGCCGATCACGGTGCCCCACTGGCGCAGGTAGGGGCTGGCCGCCGCCAGGACGTCGAGGCGGGCGTCGGCCGCGTGCTCGAGCAGCCACCCGGTGGAGTCGCGCACTGCGGCGACGGCGTCGGCCAGCGTGGCGCGGATGGTGGTCAACGGGGTGCCGGCGTCGGCCAGCTCGGTGTCGAGTCCTTCGATGCGGCGCAGGAGACCGTCGATGGCGGCCCCTCCCCGCAGGCCCAGCTTCCGTCCGACGAGGTCGATGGCCTGAATGCCGTTGGTGCCTTCGTAGACGGCGGAGATGCGGACGTCGCGGTAGTGCTGGGCGATGCCGGTCTCTTCGATGTAGCCCATGCCGCCGTGTACCTGGAGGGCCAGCGACGCCACTTCGCTGCCGATGTCGGTGCACCAGCCTTTGGTGATGGGGGTGAACAGGTCGGCGAGTTCCTGGTTGGCCTGGCGGTCTTGTTCGTTCTCGGAATGGCGGGCCAGGTCGATGGCTTGGGCGTTGCAGTAACACAGCCCCCGCATGGCTTCGACGTAGGCCCGCATGGTGAGCAGCATGCGGCGGATGTCGGGATGATCGGCGATGGTGCCGGTGGGATCGGGGGTGCCCGGCGAGCGGCCCTGGGTGCGTTCGGTGGCGTAGCGCCAGGCCTGCTGGTAGGCGGCTTCGCCCACCGCCAGGCCTTGCAGGCCGACGGAGAGCCGGGCGTTGTTCATCATGGTGAACATGTAGCGCATCCCCGAGTTGGCCTCGCCGATCAGTTCACCGACCGCGTTGTCGAACTCCAGTACGCAGGTGGGCGAGGCGTGGATGCCCAACTTGTGTTCGATGGACAGGCAGCGCACGCCGTTGCGCTCGCCCGGTGTGCCGTCGGGGCCCGGCAAATATTTGGGGACGATAAAACACGAGATGCCGGCCGTGCCCCTCGGGGCGTCGGGCACGCGGGCCAGGACCATGTGGATGATGTTGTCGGTGAGGTCGTGTTCCCCGTAGGTGATAAAGATCTTCTGGCCGGAAATGCGCCAGGTCCCGTCGGTCGCCGGGACCGCTTTGGTGCTCAACGCCCCCACATCGGATCCGGCCTGCGGTTCGGTCAGGTTCATGGTGCCGGTCCATTCGCCGGCCACCATCTTGGGCACGAAGCGCCCCTGCTGGGAGGGCGATCCGTGATGGACGAGCAGGTCGATGGCGCCTTGGGTGAGCATCGGGCACAGGGCGAAGGACATGTTGGCCGAGGTCAACAGCTCCTGGAGGGCGATGGCCACCAGCCACGGGAACTCGCCGCCGCCGTAGTGGGCGGGAAAGGGGACGCTGCCCCACCCGGCGTCCACGAAACGGGTGTAGGCGTCGCGCCACCCCGCAGGAGTGGTGACCGCTCCGCTGTCGGGGTCGTGGTGCGCTCCCTCGAGGTCGCCGCTGCGATCGAGGGGGGCGAGGACTTCCGCCACGAAACGGCCGAACTCGCCGATCAGGGCGGCCACCGTCGCCGGGTCGGCGTGGGCGAACACCGGCAACTTCGACAGCGCGGGTAAATCGGCGAGTTGCTCCAGGGCGAACTGGATGTCCCTCAGCGGCGGTTCGTAAAGGACGGTCATAGCTACGACGCTACTGTCAGCTGCAGCGATGAGCGGCGCTGCGAGCCAGAGCGCACAGCGCGCCGCGGGCCGCGGGCGTGACGTCGCTGGCCAGGGCGAGGCGCTGGGCGGCGCGCAGGTCGCGCTCGATGCGTTGCTCGACGCGCTCACGGGCGCCGCACTCGTCGCAGGCGGCGGTGATCGCCGCGATTTCCGGGTCCGACAGGTCTGGGGAACCGACGCGGGCCAGCAGCGCGGCGCGGTGCGGCGGGGTCTGTCGGGTGGCGTACGCCAGCAGCAGTGTCGGCTTGCCCGAGCGGAGGTCGTCGCCTACCGGCTTGCCCGTCCAGCGGGGGTCGCCGAAGACGCCGAGCAGGTCGTCGCGCAGCTGGAAGGCTTCGCCCACCATCTCCCCGAAGCGCCCCAAAGCGGCGTCGAGGGAGTTGCCCGGGGCCAGCGCGGCGCCCAGGCGGAGCGGGCCGGCCACCGTGTAGCGTCCGGATTTGAGCCGGGCGATAGTGAGGGCCACCTCCACCGAACGGTCCCCGCGCGCCGCGCCGGCCATGTCCATGTACTGGCCGCAGGTCAACTCGGCCACCAGTTCGTGCCAGATCTCCTGGGCGCGCGGCGGCAGCCCGGCCGCCAAACGCGAGGCCAGCGCAAAGGCCAGATCGCCGGCCAGCATGGCCACCGCGGTCCCGTACTGCTCGGCGCCGCCCGCCCATCCCTGGGCGCAGTGCTGCGCGGTCAGTTGGTGTTGCAGGGCCGGGTTGCCGCGCCGGGTGGGCGAGGCGTCCATGAGGTCGTCGTGGATCAGGGCGAAGGCGTGCAGCAGTTCGAGGGCGGCGCAGGCGGCCAGCAGGTGCGGGGACTCCGGGCCGTCGCCGCCGGCCCGGTGACCCCAGAAACAGAAGCGGGGCCGCAGCGATTTGCCGCCGTCCATGAACGCCGCGAGGGCGTCGACGGCGTCGTGGCTGGGGGCGCCGCGCTGCTTCCACGCCGTCTCCTCCGCGCCGAGCAACTCGCGCAGATACGGTCGCAGGCGGGTTCGGACAAACACGGTGTCCGCCGTCGGCGTGTCGTCGGTCGCGGTGTCGGGACCGACGGTGTCAAGACAGACGGTGTCGGGAACGATCGACAGGTCACGGGCATAGTCAGTTGCGGGCATCGGGCACATCCACGAGCGGGGCCGCGTAACGCGGCGGGTGGGCAAGTTTCCAGGGCTCGTGCACGGCGCCACCCTCGATGGCGGCGAGCTCGGGCACGTATCGGCGGACGTAGCTACCGTCGGGATCGAACCGGTGCGCCTGGCGCAGCGGATTGAACCGGCGGTTGGGTCTGGTGTCGTTACCCGTGCCGGCGACCCATTGCCAGTTACCCGAGTTGTTGGATACGTCCCCGTCGGTGAGCAGATCGAAGAAGTGGCGGGCTCCCTGCGTCCAATGGATCCCCAGGTTCTTGGTCAGAAACGAGGCGGTGAGCAATCGGGCACGGTTGTGCATGAACCCTTCGGCGGCCAGTTGGCGCATCCCGGCGTCGATGATGGGGTAGCCCGTCATGCCCGCTTTCCATGCGGCGAGGGCGCCCGGATCGTCACGCCAGGCTTGCTGGCGGGGCCGATAATCGCGGTACGGCATTTCGGGAAACGCCGCGGTCACCTGGGCGTGAAAGTCCCGCCAGCACAGCTGGCGCAAAAAGGTTTCGCCGCCCTCCGCCTGGCGGGCTCTGCCGGCCAGCTCCAGCGCCGAGAGCGTTCCGAAGTGCAGGTCGGCGGATAGCCGTGAGGTGGCGTCGCCGGCAAGGTCGTCGTGGCGGTCGCCGTAGCCGGCCACTCCTCGGCGCAGCCAGTGATCCATCCGTCGACGGGCCGCGGTTTCGCCTGCCGGCGCGCCGCGCCCGTCTGCGGCGGGGACCTCGGGGAGGTTTCCGGGGTCGACGTCGGAGGGCACATTGATTCGGCGCGGCAGACGGGCAGGGGAGCGCCACGGCTGCTCCGCCCACGCCCGCCAGTAGGGGGTGAAGACCTTGTAGTGGTCGCTGCCCGCCGGCGTGATCTGGCCGGCGGGCACGACGTAGTGCGAATCGACGCCGATTAGCGATACACGGGCGCCCTGGCAGGCGGCCGACAGTTTGCGCCAGCGGTCCTGGGCGTAGGCGCTGACATCGGAGGAGACGACGACGTGTTCGGCGTGGGCGGCTCGGGCCAGGCGGAGCACTTCGGACACCGGCTCGCCGTGGCGCACGATCAGGTCGCCCCCCAGGCTCCGCAGGTTGGCGCGCAGGTCATGCAGGCAACCGTGCAGGTAGCGATGGCGGTTGGCGCCGCTGTGGCGCAGCCGCGGATCGAGGACGAACAGGGGGATCACCTCGTCGGCCGAGCGGCTCGCGGCCTCCAGCGTGGGGTTGTCGTGGAGGCGAAGGTCGCGCGTGAACCAGACGACGGCCCGGGACTTGGTTGGTGGCGAGGTCACGATAAACGGTGCAATATTTCGATGCAGATGAGTCTAGGCTACAGGTGTGATGAAGCGAAAAAGATTGTTGAGATGACCGATACCCGCACCGGTGGGCTGAGCGCCGGGGAAGTGGCGCGCCGCCTCGGGGTGGCGGTGACGACGGTTCGCACCTGGGATCGCCGCTACGGCTTGGGGCCGCTGCGGCGCGAGGAGGGCCGTCACCGGCGCTACGACGAAGCCGACATGGCCCGGCTGGCGTTGATGCGCCGCCTGACGTTCGATGGGATGCGGGCCGGGGAGGCGGCACGTGTGGTGCTGGCCGCCACCGAACCGACACCCGATTCCGAAGGGGCGCCCGAGGCCCCCGCGGTTGAAGGCGCCGCCGAGGCCCGTGGCCTTTGGCAAGCCGCGGTCGCTTTGGACGGGGCGGAGGTCCAACGCCTCCTGCGCCGGGCCATGGAGGCCGGCGTGGTCGACGCGTGGGTCAATGTCTTCAACCCGGCCCTGCGCTACGTGTCGGCCCGCCAGGCCGGCACCGGACGTTACGTGGAAAGCGAGCACCTGCTCTCGGTAGCTCTGTCGGCGGTGCTGGCCGGCGTGCCCCGACCGGCCGCGCACCCCCGCGTCCTGTTGGTGTGCGCCCCCGACGAACTGCACACCCTGGCCTTGGAAGCGCTGGCCGCCGCGCTGGCCGAGCAGGGCCGAGCGAGTTGGCTGCTCGGCGCCAGGGTCCCCGCCCTGGCCCTCCACGACGCCATGGCCCGCACCGGGCCGGCCGCGGTCATGGTGTGGGCGCATGCGGCCGAGACGGCGGATGTCCGCTTCTTGGAAGTGGCCTGCGCGGCGCGGCCCCGTCCCATCCTGGTGCTGGCCGGCGGGCCCGGATGGGACGGTCAGCCCTTGCCGTTGTCGGTCGTACGCCCCTTGGACCTGCCGGGGGCGCTCGGCCTACTGACCCGGCTTGTGTGATCATGAACAACCGACAGAACGGTGGTGTTGTCCGTGTCGATCGTCCACTCCAGCCTCATCGACGCTCCGATCGAGCTGGTCTTTGAGTGGCATGGCCGGCCGGGCGCCTTCACCCGGCTGTCGCCGCCATGGCAGCCCATCCGCATTGTCGAAGAAGCGACCTCGCTGAGCGACGGCCGTGCCGTGTTGCGCTTACCCGGCGGGATGCGCTGGGTGGCCCAACACGATCCTTCGGGGTATGACCCGCCCCGGGCGTTCGTCGACGAGCTCATCTCGTTCCCGTTGCGCAGCGTCGTACCGTGGCGCCATCAACACCAGTTTTCGTCCTCGGAGGGCGCCACCGTCGTCACCGATCGGCTGACCACGCCCGTGCCGGCGCGGCTGTTGCGCCCCATGTTCGTCTACCGGCACCGCCAACTGGCCGACGACCTGGCCGCACAGAAGTGGGCCCTGGACCGAGGGGCGACACCTTCCACCGTGGCAGTCACCGGGGCATCCGGTCTGATCGGCGGCGCACTGGTGGCGTTTTTGAGCACCGCAGGCCACCGGGTCATCCGACTGGTCCGGCACGCGCCGCAACGGCCTGACGAGCGGCAGTGGTCGCCCGACGATCCCGCAGGAGACTTGCTGGCCGATGTGGACGCCGTGGTGCACCTGGCCGGGGCGGGGATCGCCGGCCGTTTCAACCAGGAACACAAACAGGCCATCTATGACAGCCGTATCGGGCCGACGCGCCGACTGGCGGAGCTGGCCGCGCAAGGAGGGCCCCGGGTGCTGGTGACCGCCTCTGCGGTGGGTTTCTACGGTGCGGACCGCGGCGACGAAATCCTCACCGAGGCGTCTGGGCGCGGTGATGGGTTTTTGGCTGAGGTGGTGGCCGATTGGGAGCAGGCCACGGCTCCGGCGGCCGACGGCGGCCTGCGCGTGGTGCAAATACGGACGGGCATCGTGCAGTCCCCTCGGGGGGGCACCCTGCGGTTGCTGTACCCGCTGTTTGCCGCCGGACTGGGAGGCCGCCTGGGATCGGGCCGCCAATGGTTGCCGTGGATCGGCATCGACGACCTTGTCGACATCTACCAGCGGGCCCTGTTCGACGACGCGTTGTCGGGCCCGCTCAACGCGGTCGCTCCCGCCCCGGTCCGCAATCTCGATTACACCCGCACCCTCGCCCGTGTCCTGCACCGGCCGGCGGTGTTCCCCGTGCCCGGGTTCGGACCGCAGCTGTTGCTGGGCCGTGAGGGTGCGCGGGAGTTGGCGGAGGCCAGCCAGCGGGCCACCCCGCAGCGTTTGGTCGAACTGGACCACCCCTTTCGCCACCCCCAACTGGAAGGCGCCTTGCGTCATCTGCTCGGACACGACCCCGGCGGTGCCGCCCCCTAAAACGCTGCGGGTGCCTTTAGCATGCGTTTTGGCGCATCCGAGCGGGAACGGAGCGAAGCGTGTTTCTTGGTGTGCAGATTCTCACTGTTCAAATCGAAGACCAACATCCCCCTCGCGGCATGACCAGCGGCTTGCTGGGCATCGCGGTCCTCGTGATCGGGTTGGCGTTGGTCAGCTACGGGGCGGTGGTCACCGCCCGCCGGCGCCGGTGGCGTTCGTCGGCCGCCCCGGTGGAGGGCCACGTGGTCGACAACCTGCCCAAGGCGTCACGGCGGGGCCGGACGATGTGGCTTCCCCTCATCGAGTTCGAGGCGAACGGCACGACGGTGAGGTTTCCCAGCGCGGCGGCCGCCACCGCAGGCGGGTGGCCGCTGGGCCACGCCGTCGATGTCCTCTATGACCCGGGGAACCCGCACCACGCCGGCGTGGCCGAGAGCGGATGGGCGATCTCGTTGGCGCTGGTGGCCGGTATCGCGGTGTGGGGAGTGGCGCTGGCCGTCGTGGCCTGAACGAGCGGGGCGGCGCGGCTAGCGGAAGAAATGAGTGACGGGGCGCTCGAGGGGACGTCGGTCCACGAAGACATCCACTTTTTCGTTGTAGAACGCCACGAGCCCGGCGATGGGCAACAGTTGGCGTGTCGGGAAGTCGTAGGACCAGGCCAGGTCGGGGGCGAGCTCGTCGCCCACCTGAATCGACCAGTAGCTGCTGGTAGTGCCCTTGTAGGGGCATTCGGTCACCGTGTCGGAGGCCACCAGATGGGAAAAGTCGACCTCGGTGCGGTTGAGGTAATAGCGGGTCGGGAGGCCGGTCTCGAAGACCATGACCGGTGATGACGACTCGGCCAGCACCGTTCCCGCCAACTCGATCCGCACCGTGCGCGTCGAGCGCAGGGCGTCCACCCGGACATACGGGTTGCGGGGATGCACGAAGACCTGTTCGTCCTCCTCGAACCAGGCGTCGAGGGCCGACCACTCGAAGCGCACGGTGCCGGCCAGGCCGGCGATGGGCGACTCGACGAGCAACTTGGCGGCCCGCGACCGAGCCAGCGCGCCGAGGCGCAGGCCATGGGGCTTCACGGTGCCCCGGGCCGTGTTTACGGTGCCCGCCTCCTCCACCAGCACCCCGGGGACCACATCGGCAAGCGGAATGTAGAACTGCGGGTAGTACGGCCATTCCCATACGTAGAGCGCGGCGGTCGTGTCGATGACGGTGACCCCGCCGAGGGTGGCCCGGATACGGCGTGGAACCCGCTCCACCTGGTTGAGCGATGCGGCCGGGGCCGGGTAGTCGTTCACCTTCCGGATCCTAGATTCCGCTGTTAGTTGACCAAGTTGATCGTTGTTGCCGCTAAGTCGATGGGGGCGGTAGCGTTGGTGCTGCCGAGACGAGAGGACGGGACGCGCCGTGGCGACACCCCCATTGCATCTGGCGGTTGCCTTGGACGGGGCGGGGTGGCATCCTGCGGCGTGGCGGGCCGACGATGCCCGCCCGCACGAACTGTTCAGTGCCCGCTACTGGGTGGATCTGGTCGCAGAGGCGGAGCGGGGCGTGGTCGACTTTGTGACCATCGACGATTCGTTGGCCCTGCAGTCGCTGCGCCGGGGGGTGCCTGACGATCGGGTGGACAAGGTGCGCGGCCGCCTCGATGCGGTGCTCGTGGCGTCTCGGGTGGCACCCACCACCTCGAGGATCGGCCTGGTGCCGGTGGCCACCACGACGCACACGGAACCTTTTCACATCTCCAAATCCATCGCCACGCTCGACTATGTGAGCGAGGGCCGCGCCGGCGTCCAGGTCCGGGTGTCGAGTTCGGCAGTGGAGACCGCACAGTTCGGCCGCCGTGACCCCAACGAGGCGGTACCGGTGGACGATCTCTTCGACGAGGCTGCCGACTTCGTCGAGGTGATCCGCCGCCTGTGGGACAGCTGGGAGGACGACGCCGAGATCCGCGACAAGGCCACCGGGCGTTTCGTCGACCGCGACAAGCTGCACTACATCGACTTCGAAGGGCGGTTCTTCGCGGTGCGTGGGCCATCCATCACCCCCCGCCCCCCGCAGGGTCAGCCGCTGGTCAGCGCCCTGGCCCATGTCACCGCGCCGTACCGACTGGCCGCCCGGGGAGCCGATGTCGTCTACATCACCCCGCATGATCTCGACGAGCTGCACCGTATCCATTCGGAACTCCGATCCCACGAGATCGAGGTCGGACGCACTGGGGAGCCGTTGCGGGTCTTCGTCGACCTCGTCGTGTTCCTCGACGAGCGACCGGGCGAGGCTGCAGCACGCAAAGCCAGACTCGACGAACTCGACGAACACGTGTTCCGCTCCGATGCGCTGGTGTTCACCGGTACGCCGTCGGAGTTGGCTGCGCACCTCGAAGCCTGGCATGTCGAGGGCATCGCCGGGTTCCGCTTGCGCCCTGGCGCGCAGCCCCATGATGTTTCGGCCATCAGCCGACTGCTGGTACCGGTCCTGCAAGCACGCGGCAGCTTCCGGCACCGCTACGAGGAACGCACATTGCGTGCCCGTCTCGGATTGGGCCGCCCGGCCAACCGCTACGCGACAGGAGTGGCCCGATGACCCGGCCCGCCAAACAAATCCATCTGGCCGCCCATTTTCCCGGCGTCAACAACACGACCGTGTGGAGCGACCCGGCTGCCGGGAGCCACATCGAGTTCTCGTCGTTCGTGCGTCTGGCACAGACCGCGGAGCGGGCCAAGTTCGATTTCTTCTTCCTGGCCGAAGGTCTGCGCCTGCGCGAGCAGCGAGGCAAGGTCCACGACCTCGACGTCGTCGGTCGGCCCGACACCTTCACCGTGCTCGCCGCGCTGGCCGCGGTGACCGAACATCTCGGCCTGGCCGGCACCATCAACTCCACCTTCAACGAGCCGTTTGAGGTGGCCCGCCAGTTCGCCTCACTGGATCACCTTTCGGGGGGCCGCGCCGCGTGGAACGTGGTCACCTCGTGGGATGCCTTCACCGGCGAGAACTTTCGCCGTGGCGGCTTCCTGCCCCAGTCGGAGCGCTACGAGCGGGCCCGCGAGTTTCTCCAGACGGCGCGGGAACTGTGGGACTCGTGGGACGACGACGAGATCGTGGCCGACCCCGTGGCCGGCACATTCCTGCGCCGGCCCCGGCCCGGACGCTTCGAGCATCACGGCGCCCAGTTCGACATCGCGGGCCAGTTCAACGTGCCCCGCTCGCCCCAGGGCCACCCGGTGATCTTCCAGGCGGGTGACTCCGACGAAGGCCGTGAGTTTGCCGCGGCGACCGCGGATGCCATCTTCTCCCGCCACGGCACCCTCGACGACGGCCAGGCGTTTTACACCGACGTCAAACGGCGCCTGGCCCGCTACGGCCGCTCGCCCGACGAGTTGAAGATCCTTCCGGCCGCCACGTTCATCCTGGGCGACACCGAGGACGAAGCAGCCGAGCGCGCCGTCCTCGTCCGTCGCCAGCAAGTAAGTGGGCCGACGGCCATCCTGTTTCTCGAACATGTGTGGAATCGGGACTTGTCGCAACTCGATCCCGACGGGCCGCTCCCCGATTTCGATCCCGACCCGACCGCTCCCAGCATTATCCGGGGGCGGGCCAACGTGGCCAAGGACCCATTCCAGACGGCCAAGGAGTACCGGGAGTTGGCGGCGGCCAAGAACCTGTCCATCCGCGAACTGATGATCGAAATCACGGCCCGGCCGTCGTTCGTGGGAACCCCGGCACAGATCGCCGAGCAGATCGACACCTACGTGCAGGTGGACGCGGCGGACGGGTTCATCCTGGTCCCCCACGTGACGCCCGGAGGCCTCGACGAGTTCGCCGACAAGGTGGTGCCACTGCTCCAAGAGCGCGGCCACTACCGCGATGAGTACACGGGGAGCACCTTGCGCCACAACCTCGGACTGCCGCCCGCCCGCTCGGCGTCGCGTTACGCCGTGGGAGGGTTGGGCGCCGCCCGTTCAGGAACTGAAGGATGACCGCCAACCGGGTCCCCCTCGGCGTCCTCGACCTCGTACCCGTCACCTCGGGCTCGTGCGCCGCCGAAGCGCTACGCCACACCGTGGACCTGGCGCGGCGCACCGAGGACTTCGGGTACGGCCGGTACTGGTTCGCGGAGCATCACCTCAACCCGGGGGTGGCTGGAACCTCGCCCGCCGTGCTCATTGCCCTCGTGGCCGGTGCGACCGGCCACATCCGGTTGGGATCGGGCGGCGTGCAGAGCGGCCATCGCACCGCCCTGTCGGTGGTGGAAGAGTTCGGCCTCATCGACGCCCTCTATCCCGGCCGCATCGACCTCGGGCTGGGCCGCTCCGGCGGGCGTAACTTCATGCGGGACCGCGAGGAAGGGCGTGCTGCCGCCGAGCGGGGGCCCAAGCCGCCGCCGGTCGGGCGGTACTACACCGACAACGGACTGTTGATCCCCGAGCGTCCGTCACTGCGGCGTTTGCTGAGCGCACCGCGCATCGGACTGACCAGCGAGCTTTTGCAACAGCAGGGCGCGGAGTCCGCCACCTACCGGGACCTGATCCACGACATCGTCGGTTTGCTCGACGGCACCTGGCGTTCCTCCGCGGCACTCGACCCCCAACCCGTTCCCGGCCAAGGGGCCCAGGTCGATATCTGGGTGCTCGGATCGAGCGCGGGAGAGAGTGCAGCGGTGGCAGGGGAGTTGGGCCTGCATTTCGCGGCGAACTACCACGTGAGCCCGGCCACGGTCCTCGAAGCAGTCGATGCCTATCGGGCAGCCTTCGTGCCGTCCGCCCAGTTGCAGCGACCTTATGTGGCGGTCTCCGCGGACGTGGTGGTGGCCCCCGACGACGCGCAAGCCCGAGAGCTGGCCGCCGGCTTTGGCATGTGGGTGCGCAGCATCCGCACGGGGGCGGGGGCCATCCCCTATCCCAGCCCCGCGGAGGTCGCGCGTTTTGAGTGGAGCGATGAGGACCGGGCGTTAGTGGCCGACCGGGTCGACACACAGTTCGTCGGTTCGCCCCAAACGGTGGCCGCCCACCTGGAGCGGCTGGCCGAGGCTACCGGCGCCGATGAGTTGATCATCACCACGATCACGCATGACCACCAAGACCGGGTGCGGTCCTATGAGTTGCTGGCCAAGGAGTGGTTGGGCTGACCTGCGGGGGCCTGGGTTGCGGGGGCTCGGGTGGCGGGGGCTCGGGGCAATGCCGGGCCCTTAGCGTTGCTTACCTCGGGTGCAGCGGCATTCCGCGGGGCGAATAGCACCCCCACCGCGCAAAACCCCCCGCAGTTGGCGCAGACCCCCACGGTACGCCGAACTCACGATCACGTTGGCGGCAAACGCTGCGCCCCATCCAAGCAGCGGCGGCGAAACGTACACTCCAGACCGCTCTGGTGGTCTTGCCACTGGGGCTAGTGGGGTTCCCAGGAGTCGGGATCGCGGGTCAGTTTCTCCACCGATTTGGGCAAGCGGCCGGCGGCCAGATCGGCGAGCGTCACCCGCTCGAGCACCGCGCGAAGGTTAGCCCGCACGGCCACCCACACGTCGGTCAATACGGTGGCCGCCCCGGTGTAGGTCACCTCGCCCGGCCGGTCGTCGCCCACCATGGCCAATGGCCCGTTGACCGCTCGGATGACGTCGGCCAGAGTGATTTCTTTGGGAGGCCGGCGAAAAGAGAACCCCCCGTCGTGGCCTCGCTGGCTGCTGATCAGCCCGGCGTTGCGCAACTCGGCCAGGATGCCCAGCAGGAAACCGCGGGGAAGGTCCTGGGCGTCGGCCAGCTCCTCGGCCTTGATGGGGGATCCGTCTGAGCGCGCCGCCAGTTCTGCCAGCGCCCGGATCGCATAGTCCGCCTTCACCGTGAGTCGCACGGCCGCCATTGTGGCGGACCCGCACGGGGAAGTTCTGTTTCCCCTGCTCAGGACACCGCGGCGGGGCGATCCGTGTCGGCTCCCCAGGCCGACCACGAGCCAGCGTAGAGGGAAGTGTTGTGCAAACCGGCCAACTCCAAGGCCAGCAAGTCGTGGCAGGCCGTCACCCCTGAGCCGCAATAGGCGACGACGTCCTGGGCCGGGTCGGCGCCCAGCTCCGCGAACCGGCGTCGCAGATCGACCCGAGGGAGAAAGTGTCCTGTCGCCCCCAGGTTGTCCATCCACGGTGCGCTACGCGCCCCAGGGATGTGTCCGGGCCGCGGGTCGAGGTTGGGGTCGCCGTGGCGAAAGCGTGTCGCCGAGCGGGCATCGAGCACCAGCGCATCCCCCGGAGTGGCGATTTGGTCGGCCTCGACAAAGCGGGCGGTGGGCCACGGGCGTACCGTTCGATGCGCTTCGCGGATATCGGGCTCGGCTCCGCTGAGCGGACCCGGCCACGAGGCGAGGCCTCCGTCGAGAACGGCGACCGGTTCGTCGAGCGCGTGCAGCAGCCACCACAGCCGGGAGGCCACCGACCCGCCGGCGTCGTCGTAGGCCACCACGGCTGTCCCGTCGCCGATCCCTAGGGTCTCGAGTCGACGTGCGAAGCGTTCGGGGTCGGGGAGGGGATGTCGCCCTCCCGCCGCCGTGGGCGGACCGGCCAGGTCGCGATCGAGGTCGACGAACACCGCGCCGGGGATATGACCGTCGAGGTAGTCGTCCAACCGGGGTCCGGCGCCGAGCGACCAGCGGACGTCGGCCACGACCACTGAGTGCAGGTTTTCGGCCAGCCATTCGCCGGTCACCAAAGGGCTGGCGAACGACACGCGACGGCGCGGCCGCGCCGCGGAACTAGTTGTTGAGGACACGGATCGGCTCCCCTGCGAGATAGGCGGCGATATCAGCCACCGCGTCGGTGTAGAAGATGGCATAGGTACCGCTGGTGACATAACCGATGTGGGGGGTGAGCAGCGTGTGCGGCGCGTGACGCAGCGGGTGGCCCTCGGGCAGCGGTTCGGTGTCGTAGACGTCGAGGGCAGCGCCGGCCAGGGTGCCGGCGTGGAGCGCCCGAGCCAGGGCCACTTCGTCGACGATGGGGCCCCGGGAGGTATTGACCAGGTAGGCGGTGGGCTTGAGCAGCTCGAGGTCGGATGCCCCGATGAGGCCCCGCGTCCGTTCGCTCAGTTGCAGGTGGATGCTGATCACATCCGCGTGGCGCAGCAGATCCGCTTTCCCGACCGCTTCGACGCCGACTTCTTTGGCCCGGATTTCGGTCAGGTTCTGGCTCCAAGCGATCACTCGCATCCCGAAGGCCTGACCTACGCCGGCCACCTGGCTGCCGAGGCGTCCCAGCCCGATGAGGCCCAGGGTGGCGCCGGCCAGGTCGAGCCCGACGCTGCCTTGCCAGCCCCCGGCCCGGATCAGCCGGTCTTCTTCGGCCACGTGGCGGGCCAGTCCGAGGATCAACGCCCAGGTGAGCTCGGCGGTGGGTCCGGCGATGCCCCCGGTGCCCGACACCACGATGCCCAGCTCCTTGGCCGCGTCAAGATCAAACGACGCATTGCCCATTCCGGTGGTGATCAGTAAACGCAGGAGCGGGAGCCGCTCGAGGAGCGAGCGGGGGAAAGGGGTGCGTTCCCGCATAGCCACGATGACCTCGAAGCGACCGAGTCGCTCAGCCAAGGCAGCGGGGTCGTGGAGATGATCGTGAAAAACGGTGATCTCGGTGTTGGCTGGAAGCTGGTCCCAGGGTCCGAACTCCGAGGCGACGTCCTGATAGTCGTCGAGGACCGCTACCTGCAGCGGGGTGACCGGTACCGAGGTTGTCATCTCGCCATCTTTGATTCGCCCACCTTACCAAACTAACTCAATCGAGATTATCCCTTATTGGGTGGCGGGCTACTACTAACCCTACACCGGTGATTACGTCGACGTGAACTGCGTGTGACGAAAAGGGGCCACAGCCAGCCCAAATCGACGCGGTCCCTTGGTGCCGGTAAGCAGTAGATTGACCAGGGTGCAACCGGAGCTGGAGTACGAGAGTTTCAGCGATGCAGAGCTCACCGCGTTGGCGTTGGCGGCCGACCCCGACCAGCTCCCCGACGACGACGCCGTACCGTTGGCCTTCTACCAGGACCGGGCGCCCGGCGGATTGCCCCAGTGGTACATGCCGCCCGTCGTGGTCCGCCAGTGGCGGGGCTGGCGCCTGCCCGTGGTCTTCGCGGTCATCGCTGGTTTCTTATTGGTCGACGCGTTCGGTTTCTGCATCACCTACGGGCAACTGGTGTTCGCGTAGCGACCACCGCTCGAGGAGTTAGGAGGCGGGCTCCGAGCGCAACTCCCAACGGTTTCCCGAAGGGTCGCAGCAGTTCAAGATGTCAATCCCGTCGAAGCGGTTCGTGCTGAACCCGACGTCGGAGCTTTCGAGGCGTTTTTGCAGTCCGCTGAGGTCGTCGGTCGCAATGGCCACATGGGCGCGCGCCGCCGGACGGTGGTCGGGATCGACGCTCAGGTGAATCTGAACGCCGTTGTCGTCGTCGAACCAGTGCACGAAGGCCGCGATCTCCGGCTTCGGCTCGATCCGGTGAAACCCCAAGACGTCGATCAAGAAGGCTGATTGGGCGTCAATCCCCCCATCGGGCACACCCAGATTCACATGGTGAAGGAGCACCCCCCTACGGTAGACCGCGCTGCGCCTCGGTGGTCGGAAAAGAACCTTCAGCGAGCCACTCGGCCTGCTCGAGCGACTGCGGGCCGGCCATGGGCCGGTGCGCGGCGACCACAGCCGACGCCTCGGCCGCCTCGAAACCCAAGACAACGAGGAGCGCGGCGGCCAACGTGCCGGCACGGCCCAGGCCGGCGCCGCAGTGCAGCAGCAACCCTTCGCCGGCCGCCAATCGATCCACCAGGCCGCCGAGAAGTTCGTCGCGCTCGACCTCGGCGGGGACACCGAGGTCGGGGATAGGCGACCACAGCGCCCGATCGGGCTGGTTGTCGCGCAGCCAGGTCACGTAGTCGGGGTAACGGGAGGCTAACTCGTGGCGCTGGCACAGGCAGACCACGGTGGTGGCCCCGACACGGCGCAGCGCAGCTTCGGGGTCGGGGCCGACGAAGTGTTTGCCGCACAGCCACAAGGCACCGGGCACCTGCTCGACGCCAGCCGGTTCACCGAGCAGGTGGGCGCCGCGGGTGAGCGGGATGGCGTCCGCGCCGCCGTGCAGGGCCCGTTCGCCGGGCCACGCGGTCACCGGGCGTCGCCCGCTAGCTCACCGCGAGCAGGTCGACCACGAACACCAGGGTCGAGTTGCCGGGGATGGGGCCGTTGGTCCCCGAGCCGTAACCCATCGAAGGGGGAATGACCAGCTCGCGCCGGCCGCCCACCTTCATGCCGGCGATCCCTTTGGCGAAACCGGGAACGACCTCGTTGAGGGGGAACACTGCGGGCTGGCCGCTGGCCCACGGCGAAGCGTCGAACACCTTGCCGTTGCTATAGAGCGCCCCCGCATAGCGGATGGTCACGGTGCTGGTGGCCGCGGCGACGGTGCCGTCACCGACGACTAGGTCGGCGGTGACCAGTCCTTCGGGGGGCGATCCGGTCCCTGCCTGAATGACCGGTTCGACCTCGAGGTCGGTGGCGTTGTCGACGGCGGGTACTTGGGGGGGAGAGACTGACACGGCGGTCGAGACTACGCTCCCCGCGGACATAAGGGGGGCAGCCATGGCTGACCACGATCTCGACCTCACCGAACTGGCTCGCCGGGTGGCTCGCCTGGAAGCCATCCAGGCCATCGAACGCCTGAAGTACCGCTACTGGCGGGCCTGTGACGCCAAGGACCCCGACACGTTCCGGGACTGCTTCGTGAAAGACGGCGCGGTCATCGACTACGGCCCGGGGCTCGGCGCGTTCAGCGACCGGGATGTGCTCACGGAGCTGTACACCCGCTTGGCCCTCCATCAAGAGGACGGCCGCTGGACCTATCACGACATCCACCACGGCAAACACCCCGACATCGAGTTGGTCGACGACGAGACCGCCATCGGCAGCTGGACGTTTTGGTTCATGCGGGTCAACCTGGTCGACAATGTGATCGAGCAGGCGTCGATGGAGTACCGGGACCGCTACATCCTCGAGGACGGCGGCTGGAAGATCCAGGCGTCGCGGGTCCTGCCCCGTACGGCGATCACCTACCCGCTGCCGGCAGGCATCCGGGTGGCCCCCGGGGTCGCAAAGGCGGGCCCCGTCGAATGAAGCAGTAAGGCCGGCGTTGCGGCAGGCTGGGGGCATGAAGGTGCGCTTTGCCATCGCCCCCGCCGTCGACGCCGTCGACCTCGGGGCATTCGCCGGCCAGCTGCAGGAACTCGAGTCGCTCGGGTTTGACACGGTGTGGCTTTCCGACATCCCGCTGGGAGCGACGGTGGACCCCATCGTGGGCTTGTCGTTTGCCGCGGCGGCCACCACCCGCCTCAAGCTGGGCGCCAACATCGTGCCGTTCGGGCGGACCCCCCTGGCGTTAGCCAAAGCACTGGCGCAGCTCGACCAGCTGAGCGGCGGGCGCCTGCTGCTGAGCTTCGTGGTCGGTATCGACCAGCCCGGCGAGCGGGCCGCCCTGGGGACGGTGGGGGCCAACCGGGGCGCGCTCGTCGACGCGGTGGTCCCCCTCATGCGAGCGTGGTGGGCCGGAGATCCGGTCACCTACCACGACGAGCACTACCACTTCGACGGGGTGGCCTCGCCGGGCCGCTCCCACCAGGATCCGCTCGAGATCTGGTTCGGCGGGAACGGTCCCGCCGCGTTGAGCAGGATCGGCCGCCTCGGTGACGGATGGCTCGGCTCGGCGCTGACCCCGGCCGAGGCCGAAGTGGTGTGCAAGACCATCCTCGCCGCGGCGGACGAAGCGGGCCGCACCGTCGACCCGGAACACTTCGGGCTCAGCCTCCCCTATGCCCGTAGCGAGGTCGATGCCGTCGTGGTGCGCCGGTTGCGGGGCAACCGCCCGGAGGTGGACCCGGCCGAGCTGGTGCCGGTCGGCCCCGACCGGCTGCGGACGTTGCTGCGAGCGCACATCGACGCCGGGGTGTCCAAGTTCGTCATCCGCCCGTTGGGCCGGGGCGCCGATCGGGGCGACGACCTGGCCCGGCTGGCCGACCTGCTCCTGCCCCTACAAACCTGACGTCGGCCCTAGTCGCGGGGGGAGAAAGCCAGGGCCTGCAGCTCGTCGTCTTCGAGCAACAAATCCTCGAAGAACGCCCCGAAGTCGGCCTCCGGGTGGCGGATCTGGATCTCGAGCACCCACAGTCCGCCGGACGGCGCGAAACCCACATCTTTCAGTTTCCCGCCGAAGCGGGCCTTGTGGGGAAAGTCGGACAGCCGGTGACCGCTCAGGTTCAAGTTGAGCTGCCAGCCCATGGCCGCCGCCTGCTCCTGGGCGAGCCCAAAGAGCTCGCGGCCGCTCGCCCTTTGGGCTCGCCACCGGTCGCGAACCACTTTCCACAACGCCTCGACGTCGCGGGCGGCTCGGTGACGGAGCGGATCGTCGCCCAACGCGAACGTGGCCCCCGCGTCACCCTCCATACCGTCGAACACGGGCCCGATGTCCACGAAGAATATGTCGTTGCGGGCCAACACCACTCCGGGCTCCGAAGGATCGGCGAAGTTCTTGATGGTGTTCGCCCCGCAGCGCACGATGATCTTGTGCCAACCCTTTCGCAACCCGTGGCCGCGTAGGACCTCCGCGGCCACCGCCAGCGCCTCCTCCTCACCGGTCCCCGACGTGATCCGCGCGCCGATCTCGCAGAGCGCGCGACGCGTCCGCAGGCGCACGTCGAGGAGGGCTTCGAGCGCGAAGGAGTCCCCGACCGCCTCGGCCTCCGCGCGCCCTGCGGTGTCAAAAGCGGCCGTCAGGTCGCCGTCTCCAGTCGGGTCAGGGTGGCGGCCAAGCCCACATAGGTGGCCGGCGTGAGGGCCAGCAGGCGTTTCTCGGCGTCGGCGGGCAGGCCCAGGCCGGTCACGAAGGTGCGCACGTCGTCCTCGGTGATGGTGGTGCCCCGGGTCAGCGCCTTGAGACGTTCGTAGGGTTCGTCGAAGCCGTAGCGGCGCATGACGGTCTGGATGGCTTCGCCGAGCACGCCCCACTCGTGGTCGAGGTCGGCTTCGATGGCCGCCGGATTGGCTTCCACGCGCCCCAAACCCCGCAACGTGGAGCGCATGGCCAGGCCCGAGTAGGCGAACCCCGTGCCCACGTTGCGCAGCGCCGAGGAGTCCGAGAGATCGCGCTGCAGGCGCGACACCATCAGTTTGGTGGCCAGGTGCTCGAGTACGGCGGAGCTCTCCTGGGCGTTGGCTTCGGCGTTCTCGAAATCGATGGGGTTGATCTTGTGGGGCATGGTGGACGAGCCGACCTCGTCGCGCTCGAGGCGCTGGCGCAGATACCCCATCGAGATATACGCCCAGGCGTCACGGCAAAAGTCGAGTAGCACCGTGTTGGTGCGCACGATCCCGTGGAACACTTCGGCCAGGTAGTCATGCGACTCGATCTGGGTAGTCAACGGATTCCAACCCAGCCCGAAGGATTCCACGAAACAGCGCGACACCTCGAGCCAGGCGACGTCGGGATAGGCCGCCACATGCGCGCCGTAGGTCCCGACGGCTCCGTTGAACTTGCCCAGCAACTCGACGCGGCGCACCGATGCCACCTGGCGGCGCAGCCGGTGGACGACCACCGCCAACTCTTTGCCCAGCGTGGTCGGCGTCGCCGCCTGGCCGTGGGTGTGGCTGAGCATGGGGAGGTCGGCGTAACGGGCGGCCAACGCCGCGATCTTGGCGGTCACCTCGTCGGCCAGGGGGAACCAGCCGCCCCCCAGGCCTTCTTTCACCATGAGCGCGTAGGCCAGGTTGTTGATGTCCTCGGAAGTGCAGGCGAAGTGCACGAACTCGGCCCGGGGACCGAAACCGATACTGGCCAACCGTTCTTTGAAGTAGTACTCCACCGACTTCACGTCGTGGTTGGTGCGCGCCTCGATCTGCTTGATCCGCAACGCATCGTCCCGACCGAAATCGCTGACCCAGCCCCGCAACTGGGCCACCTCGTCGGGGGCCAGGGGGGCCAGTTCGTCGATGCCGGGGTGGGAGGCCAACGCCAGCAGCCACTCCACTTCCACCTTGAAGCGGTGGCGGATCAACGCCTCCTCGGAGAACGCCGCGGCAAACTCGCCGACCCGATCGGCGTAGCGGCCGTCGAGGGGGGAAAGGGCGCCGAGGCGGTCCGAGGGATCCGGTGCGTTCACGCCGTGATGCTACTTCGGCGCCGGGACCGCGCTGCTTCGCCGGCGGGCCAGCGCCGTTTCGGCCGCGGCCGGGGTGGCCAGCACGGCCACCAACGGAAAGAAGGCGGCGAGCGCGAAGCCGGTGCTGTAGCCAGCTACGCCGATGAGGGCGCCCAGCAGCGGGGGAGTGAGGGTGGAGGCCACGTTTTGTGCAGTGTTCTGTGCCCCCAAGGCTCGCCCGGCCCACGCCGAGCCGGCCAACTCTGCCACCGCAGTGAACCCCAGTCCGTTGTCGGCCACGGTGATCACCGCGCCGGCGCCCAGGGCCACGATCACCAGCACTGATGAGGTGGCGCAGCCCACGGCGATGGCTGCCATCGCCGCGGCGGCGGCCACCGCCACCAGGCGCATGGGACGCAGCCGGCTCCCGGCCCGGTCCGACCACCAGCCGGCGCCCAGGCGGCCCAGGGCACCGAGTAGCTGGAAGGCGAACAGGAGCCGGCCCGCGCTGGTCGCCGGCCAGTGGCGCACGGCCACCAGGTACTCGAGGGAGAACGCGGAGACCGCGAACTGCGGGACGACGAGCAGCGTGGAGGCCCCGTGCAGCCGCCACAGGGCGGAGTGGCGGTAGGGGGAGCCACTGGCCACCACGCCGGGGGTGAGGCTGCGGGGCGGGTCGACCACGGCGAGGGCTACCGCGGCGGCCGCCACCAGGCACAAGCCGGCAGGCACCGCCAGTGCCCAGCCGATACCGGCGCTCGACGCCACACCCGGCAACACCAGTGCGGCGACCCCCACCCCGAGCGGCTGGGCGGTCTGGCGGGCCCCCATGGCCAAACCCCGCTCTTGGGGGGAGAACCAGCCCAACACGACCCGACCGCTGGCCGCGTTGACCGATCCCCCGGCTGCGCCGGCGGCGACGAGGAACGTCACTTGCACCCCGAGCGTGCCGCTGGCCGCCGCGGCGGCCAGGAAGATGCCGGCTGCTCCCAAACCGATCGCCATGACCAGTCGTTCGCCGTAGCGGTCGGCGGCCGCCCCCCAGGCGATGAGCGTGCACAACAATCCGAAGGTGGGGGCGGCCACCACCCACCCGGCGCCGGCCAGCGACAGGTGCTCCTGGTGGCGCAACTGGGGCACCAGCATCGGGATGCCGTAGGTGAACGACGACGTCGAGGTTTGGGCGGCCAGCCCCAACGCCAGGATAAGCCACCGGTTGGGCCGGGGCGACACTGCTCCCGGAGGCGGTGCCATGCCCCCCACCCTAGAAGGATTCTCACTATTAGAGCAACTGTCTCATATATTGGGATGAGTCGCGGGCTCCGGCGCGCACCTCCTACCATCTGCGGGATGCAGGCCGAGGACGTAAAACGCCAGTTCGATCTCGAGGGCCGGGTGGTCATCGTGACGGGCGGTACCAGAGGGATCGGACGGGCCATCGCGGAGGCCACCGCGGCGCTCGGGGCGAAGGTGGTCGTCGCCAGCCGCAAGCCCGCGGCGTGCGCCGAGACGCAGGCGGCGATCGAAGCCGACGGGGGGACCGCCTTGGGTGTGGCCACCCATCTGGGAGATCTCGCAGCGCTGCGGGGGCTGGTGGAAGCCACCGTGGAGCGCTTCGGTGGCATCGACGTGGTGGTCAACAACGCGGCCAACGCGTTGGCGCTGCCGTTGGGCCAGTTCACCGAGGACGCCTGGTCGAAGGTCTTCGACGTCGACCTGCGGGGCCCGGTGTTCCTGATCCAAGAGGCGCTGCCCTATCTGGAGGCCAGCGAGCACGCATCGGTGATCAATGTGATCTCCGCCGGGGCGTTCATGTTCGCCGCCAACACCGCTATGTACTCGGCGGCCAAGGCGGCGTTCTTTCGTTCACCAGGTCGATGGCCGCGGCCTACGCCGGACGGGGCATCCGGGTCAACGCGCTGGCGCCGGGGGCGGTCGACACCGATATGGTCCGCAACAACCCACCGGAGGCGCAGCGCGCCATGGCCCAGGCCAGCCTGCAACGACGGATGGCCCGGCCCGACGAGATGATCGGAGCAGCGGTCTTTCTGGCGTCGGAGGCGTCGAGTTTCATGACCGGCCAGGTCATGCTGGTCGACGGAGGCCTCGTCGCCCACTGAGCGGGACTCATCGAATGAGTAGGACGCATCGAACGAGTGGGTTTAATCGAAGATGGGCTCGCGAGTGCGGGTCCGCTTCAGTTCGTAGAACCCGTCGGTCCCCGCCACGAGCACCACGCCGTCCCACAGTTTGCCGGCGGCTTCACCTTTGGGAGCCGGCGTGATGACCGGCCCGAAAAAGGCCACGCCCTCCACTGAGATCACGGGCGTGCCTACCTCCATGCCGACCTGGTCCATGCCCGCGTGGTGCGACGCTTTGAGCGCTTCGTCGTAGTCGGTGGAGTTGGCAGCGTCTGCTAACTCGGCCGGCAGGCCGACCTCGGCCAGCGCTTCGGTGATGACCGTGGGGTCGCCTTGGCGCTTCTCCAGGTGGATGCGGTTGCCCATGGCGGTATAGAGCGGAAGGAGGACGTCGGGGCCCTTGGTCTGCTCCGCGGCGATGCAGACCCGCACCGGTCCCCACGCCTTGGCCATCATCTCCTGGTACTTCTCCGGAAGGTCGCGACCCGAGTTGAGATAGGCCAGCGACATGACATGCCAGTGCACGTCGATGGGGCGGACCTTTTCCACTTCGAGAATCCATCTCGAAGTGATCCAGGCCCAGGGGCAGAGGGGATCGAACCAGAAATCGGCGGTGGCACGCGTCTCAGTCACGCTTGAGCCAACACCGTCGAGGGCTGCGCTCTTCCCGAACTCAGCTGCCGGTGCACGCCAGCCCGATAGTGGCCGCGGCCACGCAGGCCGCGAGGTGCACGGACACCTGGGCGACGGCCAGGGCGCGATGCCCGGGCCGGTAGAGCTGCCGGCTTTCCCATACGAACGTCGACCAGGTGGTGAAGCCGCCGCACAGGCCGGTGCCGGCGATCTTGGCCAGCGACGCCGGCGCCCCGTGATGGGCCACCAGGCCGGTAATGATGCCCAGCAGCAGCGAACCGACGACGTTGATGCACAGCGTGCCATAGGGAAACGACTGGCCGGACAGGCGACGGTTGGGGAAAGCGCCCCGGGTGCGCCTGCTCACCACGGCGTCCAGGAGCCAGCGGGCGGCCGCGCCGAGGCCCCCGGCGGCCCCTACGGCCAGCGCGATCATCAGCCGGGGCCTCGCGGCGACGTGCGGGGCCGGTACGCCCAGCGCAGGGCTACCCGCGCGCCGATCGCCGCGGCGAGGAGACTGGCGGCCAGGGTGGCCGCCACGTAGCAAGCGGCCACCACCAGGTGGCCGTGGCGGCCCAGCGTCGAGGTGTCGACCGCGAAGGTGGACATGGTCGTCCAGCCCCCGAGGACGCCGGTGCCCAGCAACGGTCGCAGGTAGCGGGGCACCCGCGGCCGTTCCAGGATGATAACCAGCAGCATGGCCAGGACCAGCGAGCCGCTGACATTGATGGCGAAGGTGGCCAGCGGAAAATGGTGCGGACGGGCGGTCCATCCCTGGTCCACCCCGTAGCGGGCGATCGTGCCCAGGAATCCGCCACCGGCCACCGCGGCCACCCCACGGGGATCGGTGGGGTGCAGCGGGGGAGCGGCGTCGGGGTCGACCAGGTTGCTCCCCATTGCGATGCGGCATTTTATCTGCTGGTGGCGGCCCCGTAGCGGGTAGACAGGGCAGGATGGATGTCCGGGTGAGTGGTGTGCTGCGCAGGCTGCGGGCCACGGAGGTCGGTGGGGCGCACCCGGTGCACCGCAACGTGAGCGGGGGAGCGCCGCGCGCCGCGGTGTTGGGGGCGGGCGACGGTCTCATCACCAACGTGTCGCTCATCTTGGGGGTGGCCGGGGCCTCCAGCGCAGGCTCCGCGGTACGCCTGGCCGGCGTGGCCGGCCTGCTGGCCGGGGCGTTCTCCATGGCGGCTGGCGAATTGGTCTCGGTGCGCGCCCAAGACGAGCTGGTACGCCACGAGGTCGAGGTGGAACGCCGGGAGCTGCGCGACTCACCCGAGGACGAGCAGCGGGAGCTAGCGGCCATGTACCGGGCCCGGGGGGTGCCCGACCACGACGCCGAGGTGGTGGCGGCCATCCTCTCTGCGCACAGCGAGCTGGCACTCGACACCCACAGCCGCCTCGAGTTGGGCATCGACCCCGACGCCACCGGCTCCGCGGTCAGCGCCAGCATCGCCTCGTTCATCTCTTTCGCCATCGGGGCGCTTCTGCCCCTGCTGCCCTGGTTCTTTGTCAGCGGGACGGGCGCCGTCCTCATCTCCATCGCCGTCGGGGCGGTGGCCTCGGTGGCGCTGGGCGCCGTCATCGGCGTGTTCACCGGTCGGGGCGCACTGCGCACCGCAGCGCGCCAGTTGGCTGCCGCCGCGGTGGCCGCCGGGATCACCTACGCGGTGGGTTCCCTCCTCGGTGTGTCGACCTCATAGCTGGCGTTCGAGTGCTCAGCCGGCCATACCGACGACCTGATACTGGTCGACGAACAGCTGCGTGAGCTGGCTGACCCCGTTGTCGGCGTACACCCCGGCTCCCGCTGAGCCCACGCCGGCGCCCAGGATGTTCTCCCGGTGCCCCCAGCACCCGCTGGTGACCGTCGCCGTGCACGCCAGGTTGCTGCTGCCCGGGCCGTCGTCGTACATCCAGCCGAAGTCCGCGGCGAGGGGCGTCAGATACCCCCACGCGATGTTCGAGCGCCACGTGTAGCCGTCAGGGCCGGTGGGGTCCTGCCCGGATTGGGCGCCGGTCTGCGCCAACGCGTCGAGGGTGGCGTCCTCGGGAAGGGCCGGCAATCCCCGCGACGTGCGTTCCGCGTTGGCCACCACAATCGACTGGGTGGCGTTGTTCAAGGTCGAGAAATCGGCGGGTAGGGCAAGCGAGCCCAGGCCTTCGCCGCTCCGCGCCTGGTTGATGTCGGCCAGCGCGGCGCGGTCACAGGCCGCCGTGTTGGTCCCCGCGAAACAGGCGATCTCGAACGCCGAGGAGGGGGCTATGGAGATCGAGGGATTCCAGGTGGCGGGTAGGACCTTGACGGGACCGGCGGTCGGGGTGGTCGTGGCGTCGGGGGCGGGCATGGCGGGCGCTGCGTAGGGGATCACCGCACCTGATGAGGTGAGGATCCAGTAGCCGTTGTGGGGGGCACGGACCATCCCCACGGCGCGGGCGCTATCGAGATTTGCCGTCGCCGTACCCCGGAACGGGGCGTCCCCGAAGGCGAACACCCCGCCGTCCTTGGCCACCAGCCAATAACCCTGTCCATCAGCGCTGGCGGCCATGCCGATCACCGGCTGGTTGAGGCGCATGGAGGCCGTGGAACCCAAATAGTGGGCGTCGCCGTAGCTGAAGATGCCGCCGTCGGCCGCGACGAGCCAGTAGCCCCCTCCGTCGGGGGTTGACGCGACGGCGACGATGGGCGCATTGAGGTGGATGGAGCCTGCTGATCCGTAGAAGTGGGCGTCGCCGTAGCTGAAGATGCCGCCGTCGGCCGCGACGAGCCAGTAGCCCCCTCCGTCGGGGGTTGATGCCACGGCGACGATGGGCGCATTGAGGTGGATGGAGCCTGCTGATCCGTAGAAGTGGGCGTCGCCGTAGCTGAAGATGCCGCCGTCGGCCGCGACGAGCCAGTAGCCCCCTCCGTCGGGGGTCGACGCGATGCCCACGATGGGCTGGTTCAGGGGGCTACCCGCGCTGTCGCCGTACCAGACGGCGGTGCCCACTGCTTGGACGGCGCCCCCGGAATAGGCCACCCAGAAGCCGCCGCCGTCGCTCAGCGGCGCCTCACCCACGATGGCGCCCTGCGGTGTGGCGGAGGCGGCGGGCGCCACCGCGGGCCCAGCGAACGTGCCCGGATCAGCAGCGACACTGTGTTGAGGGACCGACGCTGCCGTGGCGGCTACGGCCGGGGTCCCCCAGGCGCAGACCAGGCACCCCAAGGCCGTAGCAAGCGCGAATGCCGCTCCCGCGTGCTTCGAAGACCTTGACGTAGACGGGCGCATTGTCATGCGCGATTTACCAGCCATTTCTGGCCTTCCTCACTAAATGGTCGTGCTGTTCTGCGTTCATCGACACCTCTGCTGGCGCCGGCGCAGAGTCGAAAGACTCCTGTTCGCGGCGGTGGCACGGGTGTACTATCGGCAGCAGTCGACGATTCAACAGTGAGTCGGGCGGCTGAAACGGGGTGATGGTTGCGTGCATCCGGGTGTTTGAGGTTATGTCGGCACCTTTTGGTCTTCCTCCTGTAGGTCGACGTGACCGCCACGAAGAGGGCGTACGCCTTGCTCGACGCACTGAGCGAGGCGGTGGTGGCTGTCGAGCGGGACACCACCATCGGGTACTGGAACGCGACAGCCGAGCGGCTCTACGGGTGGTCCGCCCCTGAGGTTGTCGGCGGTCCGGCCAGTCAGATATTCGGGTCAACGGCTGCTTCGTATGGTGGGAGGTAAACCTCCATGTGGTGTGTGGGTTCGACGATCAACCGCGCTGTCTGATGCTGCAGACCCAAGACGTCACCCACCGCAAGCAGACCGAGGCGGCAATGGCGCACCGGGCCCTCCACGACGACCTCACAACGTTGCCGAACCGGGCGCCGCTCGATGACCGCCTTGAGCACGCGCTCGGAGCGGGTGACCGTGTGGGCGCCCGCATCGGGCTACAGCTCTTTGGCCTACCTCCGCCAGATGCCCGTCGACACGCTCAAGATCGACAGGTCATTTGTGAACGGCCTGGGAGCTTCAGAGGAAGAACAATCGATTATCCGCATCATTTCCCTCGGAAAAGCACTGCACCTGACCATACTGGCCGAAGGGGTGGAGACCGCAGGCCAGGATTTAGTGCTCACGGAGCTCGGTTGCGACGTCGGTCAGGGCTTTTTGTGGAGCCGGCCACTGAGTTTTGCTGACGCCGAAATGTGGATAAGAATGCACCAGGCGGTGCCCTCACGTTGTGAATTGGTCGGCATTAGGTGCATACTGGATTCGTATCCTCGTGTCGGATCTTGCATCCCGGACTCTCGAGTGCCCGTGTCGGCGCGATGGGACCGCATCTTGCGGTCCCGATGCCATAGCGAAAGTGTGAACGTGTGAGGGACCGGGGGCCGCGGCCCGAACTCGCTGCACCTGAAATCGTGGTGTCGGACGAAGTTATGGCTTCGGCCATGCTCGATGCCGCCCCCGACGGGATCATGATGGTGGACGAGGACGGTTTGATCGTGGTCGTCAATCGTCAGCTCCAAGAACTGTTCGGCTACGACCGCCAAGATCTGGTCGGCCACAACATCGAAATGCTGCTCCCCGAAGACACACGCCAGTTGCACCGAGCCCACCGAACGAGGTTCCGAGTCAGTCCACAGACAAGAACAATGGGTGCCGGCCTGCAGTTATCGGGCCGAAGAGCGGACGGCGCCGAGTTCCCGGTGGAGATCAGCTTGAGTCCCTTACCTACGAGCGACGGGCTCCGGGTAATCGCCGCCGTTCGCGATATCAGTGTCCGGATGGCCAGGGAGAGCGAAGCCCGGGAGGTCCGCCGTGTCCTCGACGCCACCGGTGACGCCGTGTTGATGTTTGACAGGGACACCCTGCAGTTCACGTACGTAAACGCGGGAGCGATCGCCCAACTCGGCTATAGCGCTGGCGAGTTGCTGACCATGACACCTTTGCACGTAAAGCCGACGTTCAACGAAACGACGTTCCGTGATCTGATCGCGCAGATCTCGCCGGGAGAGTCGCACAGTTACACCACCGTGCACCGTCGCAAGGACGGGACCGATATCCCCGTCGAAGCCATTCTGCAAAATCCCTTGAGTGATCGGTCGAACGAATCCGGATGGATGGTGTCGATAGCCCGGGATTTGACCCGACGGTTGGAGTTGGAGCAGCGCACACTCGTCGCCGAGCGCCACGTGGCGATTCTCGAGGATCGCCAGCGGATCGCCGAAGACCTCCACGATTTGGTGATTCAGCGCCTCTATGCTGCAGGCTTGGGGATCGAGGTCATCCGCGGTGCCACCACGGACCCTCGTATCTCGGAGCGGCTGTCCCAGGTGGTCGATCAACTCGACGAGACGATACGTGAGTGCCGTTCGTCGATATTCGAGCTGAGCTCTTCCGCAGCGACTCCATCATTGCGAGGACTGGTTCTCGACGTGTGCGCCGACGAACTCGTGGCGTTGGGGTTCGAGCCGAGCGTTTTGTTCGAGGGGCCCGTCGATTCGACCGGCGAGGACGTAGCGCGCAATCTTGTCGCCGTACTCCGGGAGGCATTATCCAATGTGGCTCGTCACGCCCAGGCTTCGGCGGTCCAAGTCACACTCCAGGCGGGGGCGCAACTGGTGCTCCGGGTCGAGGACAATGGGCTGGGAGTGCCTGCCCGGTCGCTCCGCCACGAAGGCAACGGATTGGGCAACATGGCTGTCCGAGCCGAAAAGTTCCGGGGTTCATGTCAGCTGCGAGCCGGGCACCCTACGGGGAGCGTCCTTGAATGGACGGTCCCATCGCCTTGAGAGCGGCGTAGGTCAAGTGCCGGTCACTGAACGCTATTTTCGGATCTTGGCCCATTTGGAAGCGGACGGCGATGGTCTGAGTGCGTCGGTGTTATGCAGGACGGCTGCGGACATTGTGGGGATTAGGGGAGCAGGGGTGATGCTCATGTCTGACGATGTGCCGCGCGGTTCGGCATGCAGTTCGAATGCACTCAGCCGTCACCTCGAGGATGTGCAATACAAGTTGGGGGAAGGGCCCTGCATCGACGCCTTCCATCTGGGTAATCCGGTTCTTGAATCGGACCTCATGGGGTCGGGGTCCGGTAGATGGGTGGCGTTCAGCCCGCCTGCCCTAGCGGCGGGAGCCCGTGCTGTCTTCGGTTTTCCTCTCCAGCTGGGAGCGGTACGTCTCGGTTTGCTGATCTTTTGTTGCGAGCGGCCAGGTGCATTGACCGACGACCAATACGCTGATGCCTTGGCCATGGCGGACGTTGTCGTCCGCTCAGTGCTTGCTATGCAAGCGCGATCATCTCCAGGGATAGTGCCCGCCGATCTGCTGGACGGTTCCGATTTTCATTTTGCCGTGCATCAGGCGTCGGGGATGGTGTCGGTGCAGTTGGGGGTGAGCGTGGCTGAGGCGCTGATTCGTTTGCGGGCCCAGGCATTTGCCGAAAATCGGCTGGTTAGTGAAATAGGAGACGACATTGTGAGCCGTCGATTCCGTTTCACTTAACTGGCTCGCCCCGAGCGGCCGGGTGAACTATTCTGACGACAGCATAAGACGTGCCGTGTTTACCGTGGGCAGAGCGCAGCGAGGGGTATCGATGCCGAGACAAGATATGCTGGCCAGAACGCTGGTGCAGTTGGCAGAGAATCTGGTGGACAACTTTGACGTCGTCGACACGTTGACGCTGCTCGTGGACCGCTGCGTAGAGGTGCTCGAGGTAACCTCGGCCGGACTGATGCTGGCCGGGCCGACGGGTGCGTTGCGCCTGGCCGCTTCTTCCAGCGATGCGATGCGTGTGGTGGAGCTATTCGAACTGCAGGCCAACGAAGGTCCGTGCCTGGACTGCTACCGTTCGGGCGAAGCGCTGATCAACCAGGAACTGGCGCTGGTTCAGCGGCGGTGGCCGCAGTTTGCCCCGGTTGCGCTGGCCGCAGGGTACCAATCAGTTCACGCCGTGCCCATGCGCCTGCGGGGTGCGATGGTGGGCGCCATCAACCTGTTTCGCTCCGACGCCATTCCGCTAGAGGCGTCGGACGTGCTGGCCGCTCAGGCGCTCGCCGATATGGGGACCATCGCCATTCTCCAGCAGCGGGCGTCTCGGGAAGCCCAGACGCTCAACGAACAGCTCACCCAGGCCCTCAACAGCCGCGTTCTCATCGAACAAGCCAAAGGAGTATTGGCCGAACGGGCAGATCTCAATATGGAGCAGTCGTTTTCCCTGCTCCGCGGCTATGCCCGTAGCCAACAGCGCCGGCTGCTGGAGGTGGCGCAGGGAGTGATCAACGGTACCGTTACCATCCCGAGCCCGAATCGGCCCCGGAGACCGGCTGACAGTTGAGGGGCAAGTCGAGGGTAGTCCTCACGGCCCTCAGAAGCGTTGATTCGCTGAACGGTTTCGCCACCAGGGGCGAGATGTCTCCAGAGGGGTGATAGGCGCCCAGCGCCGGTCGGATGTGCCCTGACATATAGAGAACCCGGATCCCCGGTATCAGGGTGGCGATGCACACTGCGACCTCTGGGCCTGCCATGTGTGGCATGGCGATGTCCGTCAGGAGAAGATCGAGGGGCTCGTGGCGTTGGGCAACGGTCTCGATGGCGATGGCCCCGCTGGCCGCGGCAAGCACCCGGTATCCGTCGTGGCGCAACATTTCGGTGGTCAGCTCGCGTATGGCGGCCTCGTCGTCCACAATCAAGATGACCTCGCGGTGTATGGGCATCCCTACGCTCCTTCCCGGCAAAGCCGATCCAGCAAGCTGGCATCGGCGTCCTCGATCTGGGTGATGATAAGGCCATGGACCCATTGGCTCCCGCGACGTTCGCATCGCAGGACCTCGGCACGCGCCACGATCGGTCCCGCCGCGGTCTCGATCAACACCGTCTGCTCTCCGCCATGGCGCAGATCAACCTCGGTGACGACCCGAAATCCGCGCTGCGACGCATCCGCGGTGTGACCCTGCACGCCGACGATGGCGGTTTCGCAGGACGTGACCGTTATCGGGACGCGGACGGGGTAACGAGGGAATCGGCGGCGTTCGCGCTCTTTCAACTGCCCCTCAGGGGTCATGGCGCGCCTTCGACCGTGTACTTTCTTGGGAGGCGCACGACGGTGAGCCAGAACTCTTCGATACCGTGGATCACCTCGATGAGCTCGTCGAACCCCACGGGCTTGGTGATAAAGCAGTTCGCGCCGAGCTCGTAGGAGCGCAGGACGTCGGATTCGGATTTGGAGGTGGTGAGCACCGCGACGGGTATGTGTTGGAGGCGGGGGTCGGCGCGCATTTCGCCGAGCACCTCCTTGCCGTCTTTTCGCGGAAGATTGAGGTCCAGCAAAACGAGTTGCGGGGTGGGGGCGCTCTCGTAGGGTGCTTCGCGGCGCAGGAAGGCAAGTGCTTCCACGCCGTCGGTTACCACGCTCAGTTTGTTGGCAACCTTGGCTTCTTCCATGGCAATCATGGTGAGCTCGACGTCGCTCGGACTGTCTTCCACCAACAAGATTTGAATGGTTTCCATGATTATTATCTCGGCTCTCCCTCACTTGCGGGCAGCGTGAAGCAGACGGTCGCGCCGCCCCATTCGTTGTCTTTCACCCAAATCCGCCCCCCGTGAGCTTGGACGATCCGCAGGCATATGGCCAGGCCGATTCCCGTGCCGGGGTAGGCCTCGCGCCCGTGCAGGCGTTGAAACATGCCGAAGATACGGTCCCGGTATTCGCTTTCGATCCCGATGCCGTTGTCGGCCACCGAAATCCGCCACCGACCGTCGTCGTCGCGCTCGGCGCCGATGCGGACACGCGTTGGCCGACCGGCGACGGCAAACTTTACGCTGTTGGCCACAAGGTTCTGCAACAACTGCGAGAGCTGGACGGGGTCGGCCCGCACGCCGGGAAGCTCGCCATATTCAACGGTTCCTCCGGCTTCGTCGAGCGCGGCGGTCACATTGGCCACCACCTGGTCGATGATGGTGGACATCTCGACATCGTCGGTCAGCTGCGGGGCGCGACCTGCCCTCGAGAACTCGAGCATGTCGTCGATCAGTTGTCGCATCCGGGCGCACCCTTCTACCGTGTGCGCGATGAAACGGTCGGCGTCCTCGTCGATTTGACCTTTGTACCGACGGGCCAGCAACTCCACGTATCCCGAAATCGTCCGCAACGGTTCAGCGAGGTCGTGTGAAGCGACGTAGGCAAACTGTTCGAGCTCCGCGTTGGATCGCCGGAGCTCCTCCGCTTGGCGCAACATGTTGGCCTCCGCCAGTTTGCGCTCGGTCACGTTTCGAGCAGCGGTGGACGCACCGATCACCGTGCCGGCCAACCCGTGGATCGGTGAAATGGTGACCGAGACGTCCACCACGCTGTGGTCTTTGCGGACCCGTTGCGACTCGTGGTGCTCTACCCGGCTGCCCGCCGCGATTCGCCTGAGGGTAGCGGGGAGATCGTTGACGTCTTCAGGGGCAAGGAGCAGGGAGATATGGCGGCCCACCACCTCGGACTCCCGGTAGCCAAAGAGGCGTTCGGCGCCGCCATTCCAGCTCGTGATGAGCCCATCGAGGTCGTTGCCGACGATGGCATCGTCGGAGCCGGCAACGATCGAAGCGAGACGCGAGTAGGTGACGTCGCGGACAGAGGCGTACGCCAACTGGCCTCGCGCGGTTGCCAGGCACGAAAGCGAGACGTCCACCGGGAACTCGCTTCCGTCTTTTCGCCGCGCCGCCAGCTGGTAGGTTGCACCCATGGGTCGCGTCGTCGGGCGGGCAAAATACGACGATCGGTGAGAAGCGTGCACGGCGACGGCGCGCTGGGGGATCAGGATCTCGATTGGTCGCCCGATCAGGTCATGGCGCCAGTAACCGAACATCAGCTCCGCTTGTTGGTTGATCAGACGAATCGTGCCGCGCTCATCGACGATGACCACCCCATCGGGCGCAGAGTTCAACAACTGTTCGGTGGTGGCACCGATGTCGCGGTGTGGGGCGACGTCCGACGTCGGCGGAGCGGTCATGCGACGACCCGTCGCATGTGGTCGGCGGTGTCGAGGATGAGTTCGATAAGCCGCTGCGGACCCACGCTCTTGTCCAGACAGGCCGATGCTCCCTGGTCGATGACGGCCTGCACCAGCCCGGGGGAGAGAAATCCCGAAACGACCACGACCTTGGAGTGCGGTGAGACGGTTTGCACGCGACTCAAAGCCTCCATGCCGCTCATCCCCGGCATCGACATGTCGAGTACTACGACGTCGGGTAGATGGTGGGCGGCCAGGTGCACGCCTTGAGGGCCGTTGTCGGCTTCGGCGACAACAACAAAGTGTGCCGACTCGTCCAGCCATATCCGCAACAACTCCCGCTCGGGTCGGGCGTCGTCGATGAGCAGGACGCGGTAGGTGCCCAATGCATGGACGGGCGGGTCGAGTTGGCGGCTCGGTTCGCTGGAAGGGTGGAGCATGGGTCCATCGATTCGCTCGGTGGGCTCGGGTGCACCTTGCTTGGTGGTGAATACGTCGTGGAGGTCTTCAGCGCTGATCGGACGCGACCAGTAGTAGCCCTGAGCGCGGTCGGCGCCGAGGTGGCGGAGGGACCCCAACTGATCGGCGGTTTCTACGCCTTCGGCCACGACCGACATGTTGAGGCCGTGTCCGAGCGAGATGATGCCCTCCACAATGGCGGTGTCCTCGGGGTTGCGACCGAGACCGGCGATAAAGAGTCTGTCGATCTTCAGCTCGCTGACCGGCAGTCGGCGCAGGTAGAGCAGCGACGAATAGCCGGTCCCGAAGTCGTCGACGCTGAGGCGAACGCCGAGATCGCGCATTTCACCGAGAGAGTCGAGCGTGCTGAGGGCATCGTCCATCATGACGCTTTCGGTGATCTCCAGGCACAGATGGGAGGGCTCGAGGTTGTTGTTGTCCAGCGCATTTGCCACGTCCTTGCCCAGGTGTCCGGTGCCCAGTTGGCGGCCCGAGAGGTTGACCGAAACCACTTGAGGGGCAAGGGCTCCGAGGGACTCGGTCCACCGACGCTGTTGGGCGCAGGCTGTATCGAGGACCCAGGCGCCGATGGCGATGATGAGCCCGGTTTCCTCCGCCAGTGGGATGAAGTCCAGTGGGGCGATGGTCCCTCGTCGAGGATGTTCCCATCGTAGGAGCGCTTCGGTTCCGGCGATCCGCCCGGTCCTCAGATCGATCATGGGCTGATACAGCAGGCGCAGCTCGGAGCGATCGATGGCCGCCCGCAGATCGATCTCGGCATCTAGGCGCGCCACGCCCCGGCGACGCGTGGATGCTACGAATACCGCGTGGCCGTTGCCGCCGGACTGTTTCACCTGGTATCCGGCACGGTCGGCGTCGGTGAGCAGGTCGTCACCAAAGCTGCCGCTTTCAGCGACCGCTACCCCGATGCTGGCAGTTACGACAACCGAACGCTCGACCAGCTGAATGGGGGCTCTGATGGCTGCGCAGATCCGTTCGGCCAATACGCTGGCCATCTCGGGGTTTGCCAAGTCTTCGCACAGCACCACGAACTCGTCTCCTCCGTAGCGGGCGACGGTGTCCGAACCCCTCAGGGCCGAGCGGATTCGGTCGGCTATGACAATGAGCGCCTGATCGCCGGCTTTGTGTCCGAGCCCGTCGTTGACGACCTTGAAGCGATCAAGATCGACGAAGAGTGCGGCGATACTGCCGCTACGGCGATCCAATCGGGCGATGGCGCTGGCCAGCCGGTCGAACAGCAGGGTCCGATTGGGCAGTCCGGTGAGCGGATCGGCAAGCGCCTGCTGGCGCAGAGAGCTTTCCAATGCTTTGCGCAACGTGGCATCACGCATGGTCGTCTTTACCCACATTTGTCCGCGCACGAGCGCTCCCGTCACCGAAACCTCGACCGGCAACTCCCGTCCGTCGCGTCGCACCGCCACAATCTCCAGGGAAGCATTACGGGTACCGGGCGACTGGCGGCTCCTGAGGACTCCGGCCACCGCCCCCCGGTAGGCCGCCCGATAACGGCGGGGGACAATCAGCGCCGGCATCGCTTCGCCGAGCACTTCGGAACTGCGCCAACCGAATAGTCGCTCTGTCGCCAAACTCCATTTTATGATGCGACCGGACCCGTCAGTACCGACGACGGCCTCGGTTGACGACTTGTCGATTGCTCGCTGCACCTCCGCATCCCAGAGCCAAACCGGTTGTGAAACGTCTGACATCCATTCACCGGCTTCTTTTGGGTCAAGGGGACCGAGCCGCGGCCGCGTCCGCCACGAACTATGTCACACCACCCCCGGAGACCCGAGATATTCTAGAGTCTATACCTTCGTTAATTACCTCGTGCGAAATAATTTCGTCGAATAAGAAGAACGTATTATCCGAAAACAGCAGAACCGGGTTGCCTGTTCAGAATGCGAGGGCGGCCTGAGCGGACAGCACAAACTCAATAGCGGCGCCCAGGCGACTGATGATCAACCTAGCGGTCTCGTCGCTCACCCCGAGAAGAGTTCTGGTGTAAGCCAAAAGCATTGACGAGCCAAGCGACGGATCTTCGTCGAGGAACTCGGACAGGAGCGTACCCTCGACGACGTCCTCGTTGTCATTGATCATCCTGACGAGGTTGGCCGCCAGCATCGCCACGAGGGCACCGAGTCCCGCCGCGTGATCTGTTGAAATGGGCGCGCCGCCGGTTTCCACGAGGGCAGGGCGGGCCGCGGGTTTGCTCTGTGGATTCACATTCACTCTATCCTGTAATCGTCCCTTGAGAATCGGCCCCGATGCTCCAAGCCTGGAGGGCCCGACGGATGAAATCTACAGTGTCGTTCGGCCCTTTTCTGTAACTGTCTGGGTAAAGCTTCCAAAAATTGGTGGTTGTAGGGCCGGATGCTGGGCGCGATACTGTGCTCAGCGGAATGTGTCGGAGTGCTTTGTATAAAGCGAACGGACGGCGACGCCGATAAGGAGGGGTGCGCACTATTTCTTTACCCTCTGTGTCTGAAAGGTTGTTGCAAGCCTTCCGGGCGCTCGACGCTCCCGCGGTCGCTATCGCGGTGACCGAGGGGGATCTCGATGCCGACGACGTGTTGGCTGTCTACCACCGACTGGCGGACCAAGAACGAGGGGGTGTGATTGACGGCCCCACCTTCGCCGGTGTCACCTCGTTGTGCGGCGAGGCATTGCGCGCTCTGGCAGTGCCGGCCGATACCGGTGCGGCCGTCGATCGCCGCGACGTTCGGCACGTAGTCGTTACCACTCCTGTGGGCTCCGAGCATCAAATCGACGGCGAGGCGGTGACGTCAGTGCTCCGCGCTCAGGGTTGGAAGGTGGATTTCCTGGGCGGAGTGGCCGGCGGGGACGGGCTCCGGGCGTTTCTTCAGGACCGGCCTACCCTCGCGGTGATCGTGGTGTGCGCGGATCCTCTCGGGCTCCCCGCGGCGACGCATGCATTGTGGGCGGCCCGACAGGCCGAGGTGGCCGTCGTCTTGGTCGGTCCCGGCTTCGGCACCGAGTTCGACGATCAGCGATCGTGGCTTCTGGGGGCCGACGCATGGGCACCGGATGTGGGGTCGGTGGCCCCGATTCTGCGCGGCTGGGCCACCTCTCCCCCCGTGCAGTCCCCGTTGGGCGGTGCACCCGAAGAATGTCGGCGCTTGCACGAGGCGATCCCGGTCGTCTTGGACACCCATGGCCTTGGAGCGGCCATCGCAGATCGAGAGGCGTTGGCCACCTTCTTGCAGTATCTGGAAGCCGCGGTGGCCGTCGATGACGTTCGCGTCCTGCTTGACTACGTACGAGCTGAGCACCTGAGGTGCGAAACGTCGTCCGATGAGCTGGCGGTGTCGCAGCTGTTGGACGTGGTGGGCGCCGGGTTGCCGGCAACGTTGGAGCGCTCGAGAACGTTCCTGGCCGACGCGAAGCGACTGCTCGGGCTGTTGTTGCAGGCCCATCTGCCCGCCCCGCCGGCCCCGGCCGCGCCTCCCGCGCTCGTTGCGGTGCCGGCGCCGCCGGCTGGTGCGGGGGGGATGGGCAATGAGGGGCGGGTGTTCAGCGATTTGTTGATGTTGGGTGCGATGGCTTGCGAGGCGCGTTTTGCGCTGGTGTCGGTGCA
>Ga0182030_10001024_pt1 | contig 56290 bp, 43 predicted proteins | sample 812S3MmetaG_FD_121299 | JGI IMG/M metagenome (GOLD analysis project Ga0182030, IMG submission 121299) | Permafrost microbial communities from Stordalen Mire, Sweden - 812S3M metaG (Illumina Assembly) | ecosystem: Environmental > Terrestrial > Soil > Wetlands > Permafrost | place: Sweden...
ATACATCCCATGCATCTGTGGCTAATCTAGGCCTTAGCCTCGTCTTTTGCCTTTAAAACTAAAAATCCTTGAATTTAACCATCATCGACTTTGAGTTTCCGTTTTTCTTGGACAGCTGTGATGCTAACCATCAAAGAGACACTCCTGGGTGGTACCATCGTCTAATTAGGGCAAATCATTACGGTTTTTGGTAGGTACCCAAGCACCCAAGAGGACCCAATGGCCTTACATCTGCGGTTGAGGCCCCTAACCTTTTGGATTGGCTTAGGCCTGGCGGGTTTCACCGCCCTCCCTTCCCTGGCCCAGGGGACCTTCTATATATCCCCCTCGGGAAATGACGCCAACCCCGGCACCCTGGCCGCGCCCTTCGCCACCCTTCAATGCGCCGTCACCCACCTGACCTCCGGTTCCACCCTCTTTGTCCGCCAGGGCACCTATTACGGCCCGGTCTCGGTGGGCCAATCGGGCACCTTGGCTTCTCCCATCACAATTGAGGCCTATCCGGGCGAGTGCCCGCTTCTGGATGGAGCCTCGCCCGTGACCGGCGCCTGGAGCAACTATTCAGGTTCGATCTATAAGGCCCCCTGGCCCATCCAACCGGCCCAGGTTTTTTGCGGCGGGTTGATGCTCAACGAGGCCCGTTGGCCCCCCGCCCCCGTAGAGGGTTTGAGCGCCCAGACCGTGGCCACTTCCGATACCGGCAGTACCACCCAAATGACCTGCGCGGCGCTTCCGGCTGGGTTGGACTTGAACAACGCGCTGATCCAGATCATGCCCGGCCAATCCTGGTGTTCCTATACCCGCACCATCACCGAACCCGTGCCCGGAACTTTGGTCTTTAACACCCCGGTGGTCGACGCGTCGATACCCTCCATTTCCCCCCGGCGGGGCGACCGCTTTTACGTTTTCGGGAAACTGGACCTTCTCACCACCCCGGGCGAGTGGTATTGGGACCCCACGGCGCAATTGCTTTACGTCTGGACCTCGGACGGGAACGCCCCCGAATCTTCCCAAACCGACATGGTGGAGGCGGGGCCGGCCACCTGCGTGCTCATCCTCGACAACCGGTCCTACGTGGTGGTGAACGGTCTTTCCGCCATCGGCGGGTGGTTTTCCCTGCACAACAGTTCCTACTGCACCGTCCAGAATTGCCACCTGCGTGAAGCCACCTGGACCCGCCAGACCAACGGCTACGCCACCCTGCCAAACAAAGTGGGGGGCGGGGATATCACGGGCACGGGCAACCAATGGCTGGGTGGATCGGTGGTCAACTCGGGCCGAATCGGGGTCGATATCCAGGGGGGAAGCGGACACCTGATCCAGGGCGTCTCAGTTTTCGACAGCGGGTGGAACTGGGCCAACGACGCGGGCATTGAGGTAGATAACGCCACCCAGAGCACGGTGCAATACTGCACCATCGACCGCGCCGCCCGGGGCGGAATCATGGACGGCTACTCGGGCAAGTGCAAATTCCTCTACAACGTCGTGAGCGACGTGGCGCTATACAGCGAGGATTTCGGCTGTTTCGATTCCTGGGGTACGGACGGCCAGAATACCGAGATCGCCTACAACCTTTTCGAGAACAACCATACGATCTGGGGGGCCGGGTTATACCTGGACGACAACGCCAAGAATTTTTACTGCCACGATAACGTGATCCAGAACATGGACTGGTTCGGCATCATCACCAAGCAGGTCAACACGATCGTGAACAACACGGTGTTGAACGTCGGCCATAACGCCATCTATGTCGATTCTCCCGTTACCACCAACCTTGCCGGGGCGACAGTGGCCAACAACCTGGTCACGGAAACCTTTCCGGTGCAGGCTACCGTGAACCAGGCCTCGGTGACGGACTATGGCTATTACTGCGGCTTTGCCTACCTGAACAACCCGGGCAGGGTGGAGCTGGATTTTTCACAGTTGGTCCAGCCCTGGTGGGCCCAGATGGTGCCTTTCGACCCCACCTCCATCACCGGCTTCACCTTCAGCGTGCCCGACTGGGCCGTGACCTTCAACTACACCATCTGGAACCTGCGGTACCTGCCTCAAGGCCAGACCGGGGATACGGGCGCCGTGACGATGGAACCGAGCCTTAATTGGAGCGCCTACGCGGGCACGAACCAGACGGGGGGAACCCCCTCCGTTTCCACCCTGAACCCGATCGGGCCCCCTGTTTGGGGATGCGTCGGGAATAACCCTCTCTTCGGAAACAACAGCATCACCGCATTCAAGGGGGTCACCCAGGATCTTTCGGCCTATCGGGGGATCGCCTTTGAGATCTCCGGCGGCGCCACCATGAGCTACGCGATCTCGAACCAGGTGGACTTGAACAACGGGCCATCGGCGCCGGGAGCTTCATTGCCCGCTTCCCAGGGCGCCCCGACCGGCCAGGCCGCAACGATTTGCCTGGCTACCGTCCCTACTCTTACCTCAACTCCTACCTATACTTCATCACCCACCCCAACTCCGACGGCTTCGATGACGCCCATGGCCACTTTAACCAACACGGTCACCCCCACCGCTTCGTCTACGTCCACTACCACTCCTACCACCACCTGCACTTCTTCCCCCACGGCCCGACCCAACTATCCTTCCGTGGTTTACCCCAACCCCGTCACCCTCGGGGGCACCTTCAATCTCCACCTGAACCTGGACGCGCCTTCTTCGGTGAAGGTCCAGTTCTTCACGCCCTCTTTCAGGAAAGTGCGGGATGAGACCTTGTCCCCCATCCTGCCGGGACAGGACATCCCCCTTCCCTTGGCGGATAAGAACGGGAACGGCCTTTCCAACGGGCTGTATTACGTGGTGGCCACCGCGAACGGGACCCGAAACATTTTCAAGTTGTTGGTTTTAAGGTAGGGCAAAAAAGGGCGTAATCGGAAGGCAACCGGGCTGAAATAACCTATCCCGTTTCAATCCGAAACTTCGATGCTCTTCACTTCCCCCGCATGGTGCTTGTTTCTGGAAGGCAGGAACAATGCCGGCACCATGGCCAGCAGGATGATGGCGGTGCCCACGATGAACGAATCCTCAAAGGCCGCCACCGAGGTCAACTTGAAGATATAACCGCCCACGACGGCGGCCGAACCATTCAGGCAATCGGTGTGGCATAGGCCCAGGGAATGGAGCCGGTCGGCCACGCCTGAAAAGGCTGATAGCGACGCGGGGGCAAGGGGGCTCCAACCGGAAGCCGCCAAACTCTGGTGGTAAACCTCCCGGTGGCTCAAGACCGCGCCCAAAACCCCGATGCCGATTGAGCCCGCCACCTGCTGGGTCAGAGACAGCATGGAAGAGGCCATGCCCGCCATGTGTTTGGGGACGCTGTTCAAGGCGGTCACCATGACCGGGGTGATCAAAAGGGCGATGGCCACGCCCCGGATGAGGGTAGGCTCGATCACGTGCCACAGGCTCGTGTTGATGTCCAGGGTCCGGTAGGTCCACATGAAAAAGGCGATGCCCGTAAGACCGATCAGGGAAGGCCAAAGGGGCCCGACCCGGTCGCTGAGTTTCCCCACTAGGGGCATGAACAGGGCAATGACCAGGGACCCGGGGAGCAGGATCAGGCCGCTGTCGATCTCGTTGAACCCCATGATCTGCTGGAGGAAAAGGGGGATCAGAAAGGTACTCCCGAAAAGCGCCACGGACCGGGCGCCCTGCACCATGATGCAGGCGGAAAAGACCGGGATCTTCAAGAGCCGAACATCCAGAATGCCGTGGGGGGTGAGACTTTCCACTAGGGTGAAGCCCGCGAAACCCGTGAGGGCCAGGCCCCAGCAGGTATAGATGAAGGACGAGGTCCATCCCTCTTCCTCCCCCTGGCTCAAGCCCAGGAGGAACGACACCAGGAAGGTGGAGAGGAAAAGAAAACCCCAGACATCGAAGGGGTGCCGGTGGGCGTGCTCGGAAGGCTGGTCGTCGCGGAAGAGGGCGAGCGCCAACAGGATGCCCAAGATGCCGACCGGCAGGTTCACGGTGAAGATGGACCGCCAGCCGAACAGATTGGTCAGGTAGCCGCCCAGGGTCGGGCCGAAGGCGGGCCCCACGATGACCCCCACCCCCCAATAACCGATGGCCTTTCCCCGCTCGCGGGGTTCAAAGACCTCGGAGATCATGGCCATGCCCGTGGGGGTGATGGCCCCGCCCCCGAAGGCCTGGAGGACGCGGGCCGTCACCAGGGAAGGCAGGTTCCAGGCCATGGCGCAGAAGAGGGACCCCACGGTGAAAACGAACAGACTGGCCACGAACAAACGCTTGTAGCCGATGTGTTCCCTCAGCCAGGCGGTCAGGGGCATGAGGGTCGCGAAGGCGAGCATGTAGCCCGTGATGACCCATTCGATGTCGTTCACGGGCGAGCCGAAGTCGGCCATGATGTCGGGAAGACTGACGTTGACGATGCTCTGGTCCAGGGCGGCCATGAGCGTACCGATCATGACCACCCCCAGCACTTCCCATTTGTAGGCGACGCCGGTGGGTCCGTTGCGGTTGGGCATTCAGGAACCTGCCTTCGGATATCCGGGAACCACCCGGGCGATCCAACCTTCCGCCGTGGGTTCCTGGAGCATCCATGGAAAAGCCTTCGACCCCCTCACGATAATCCGAAGTTATTTAGGCGAATATGACATGGATCAAATGCCGGTCAGGCCCCGCCCGGGAACAAGGAACCTAATGGCGATGGGCCGGCTATTGGTCGCGCACCATAGGCATTCCTGGGAAGGGCACGTCGAACCACTGCGGAGCGGGGTCCTTGACCCCGCTTTCTTCGTTCTTTACCAACTGGACTGTTCGGAATTTTGTTAATGGCTGACGGACCCGGTCGACTAATGAAGTTCCCGTAGCCCGGCCCGGGCGGCCTTGATTTAGGTGGCCTTGGCGGAGCGGTAATGGGAGGTCAAACCCTTTGGCTTCTTTGAATAACGTTCCCTCAAGGCCTTCCCTGCCGGTTCACTCCAAAACAAGAAGCTTAAGGATCGAACGGTGCCCGGAGTAGGTCACCACCACGTAATAGAGGCCGTTCGATAGTGGTTTTCCCGCCCGGTCCATCAAAGGAATCTGCAGGGCCGCCCCCACCGCCACCTGTTTAAAGGTCACGTCCTGCACCTTCCGGAAGGCCAATGTAAAGATTTGAACCCTCACATCGGTCGGGGCCAACAGGGGCACGCCGAGGTTTACCGGTCCCGTCGTGACCGGATTGGGAAATAGCACGGGATTGGAGACCGGGGGAAGGGTGGGGGTCCCAGTCGGGGTATGGGTCAGGACCGGCAAGGTGGCGGTAGGCGTGGAAGTTACGGTCCATGTGGGCGAGGGAGTGAAACTGGAGGTATAGGTCGCCGAGGGCACCGGAGAGTGGGTAGGAGTGGGAGTAAAGGAAACGGAGGGTGTATTCGTCACCGTAAAGCTTTGGGTCACCGTATAGGTCCAGGTAAAGGTGGGGGTGAAAGTCAGCGTGGAGGTCCATGTGGGGGAAAGGGTCTGGGTGGGCGTGAAGGTGGCCGTGGGCGTATTCGTAACGGTTGGAGTTGAGGTCCGGGTGGCCGTGGAAGTACCCGTGAAAGTCGAGGTAGGCGAGAACGTCGGAGTGGGCGTGTTACTGACGGTCGGCGTATTCGTGATCGTCCAGCTATTCGTGACCGTATTCGTCGGGGTGGTGGTTTTGGTTTGAGTCAAGGTGCTGGTCATCGTGGGCGAGAGGGTTTGGGTTGGGGTGTTTGAGATCGTGGGCGTATGGGTGATGGTAAAGGTGTTGGTCGTCGTCGGTGTCATTGTCAAAGTGGCCGTAGAGGTGGGCGTGGAGGACCAGGTGGAGGTTTGGGTAAAGACAGAAGTAGAAGTAATCGTCGGGGTGACGGTAATGGTTTTAGTGGAAGTGATGGAAGGGGTTTGGGTTGGGGTCGAAGTGGAAGTGGGGGTTCCGGTGGAAGTCGCCGTTGAGGAAGGGGTGGGCGTATTCGTGACGGTCGCTGACAAGGCGAGGGTTGCCGTGAGCGTCTGGGTCGGGGTCTTGCTGGCGGTGACGGACGGCGTGGCGGTCATTGTCCGCGTCATGGTTTGGGTGAAAGTCACCGTGGAGGTCAGGGTGGGGGTCGAAGTGGAAGTGCGGGTTCCGGTGGAAGTCGCCATTGAGGAAGGGGTGGGCGTATTCGTGAAGGTCGCTGAAAAAGCGAGGGTGGCCGTGGGCGTCTGGGTCGAGGTTTTGGTGGCGGTGGCGGTCATCGTCCGGGTCATGGTTTGGGTGGAAGTTACCGTAGATGTCAGGGTAGGGGTCCGGGTCATCGTCGCGGTCGAGGTGATGGCCGAGGTAGGCGTGGGGGTCGTGACGCAGGACTGGACCAGCCGAATGTTGTCCGCGTAAAGGGTGCCGGTGTTGGTGCCCGAACTGCTGAAGATAAAGAACAGCTTGATCAAGGCCGAGCCGGGAGTAATGGCCCCTTGGGTAAAATCGATATTGAACGTCAAATTATTGTTCCATCCGGCCACCAGGGAGGGGCCACTGGCGGAAATGCTGTTTTCCCCCACTGCCGCCGAACTAGCGAACAGGTAAAGATTGTTGTACGTGGTGCCCGCCAGGAGGCTGGCCGGGACGTAAAGGTCCAACTGGAGTTGGGTGACCCCGGTCCAAAGGGTGGGGGTGAACGTATCCAGATTGAACATCTGGTCGTTCCAGGTGGCCCCGGTGGTGACATTCACCTGCAATGATCCCGTGCCCTGGGTGAGATCGGCGGGAATGGTATTGATGGATCTCGTCGCGTTGGTCCCCGTCCAGTTGCCGTTGGCGGTCAGGCTGTCGCAGGAATTGAACAGGACGGCGCAGACGACGGTTGGGGTCGGGGAGAGCGTGACCGTGGGGGTGGAGGTGATGGAAGGGGTGGCGGTTTTGGTTAAGGTAAAGGTATTGGTGGGAAGGGTCCCGGTCGGGGAGGCCGTGGGGGTACCCGTCGGGGTGGCCGTCCGGGTGGAAGTTCCGGTAGCGGTGGGTGTAGCGGTTGAGAAACCCGTGGAGAGGGTCAGTTCATAAAGTGTGGCGGAACGATAAGGCAGGGTGTCGGTGAAGGTGTTAGCCGTGTAGGTCGGGGCGGTGGAAGTGGTAATGACCGAAATGCCCGAGTCGAACCGGAAGGCGCGGACGGAAGCGATCGTCTGGCCCCCGCTCAAGTTCACGAGGGTCACGCTGGCGGTGTTGGGGTTGGTGTAGTCCTTGTTCAAGAGGATCACATTCAGGCGGTTGGGATGGGTGATGTCCTTGGCGGCATAGACCGTGGTCTCGGTCACATTGCTGGAGGTGGAAGACACCGAAGTGTCACCGAACTTCGAACCCGTGCCGTCATAGTTTAGATAAAAGTTGAAAGCGCAGGTGAGGTACTGGGTTCCGGCCCCCACGTCCCAGAGGGAGGCCAGGGCAACCCCGTACTTCCCCAGGGCGCCCAAAAAGTCGGCCTCGGCGATACCCCCCGAGACATCGCCCCCGCCTCCGTAATCGTACTCGGTGAAGGCGATCTGGGTGCCGGGATAATACTGGTTGATGGCCGCCTGCAGGCGCGGGATGAGGGTCATGGGCCCGTAGTTGGGGACACAGCAGGAGATCCAGTTGGTCTCGGTGAAGGTCGGGTCCCACATTTCCCGGGGCAACTGCATGCGCGTGGTGGCCGCGTCCTGGCTGACGTCGTTGTTGTTGATGCGGGCCCCCGCCGCGTCGGTGCCTTCCGAATAGACGTGCGAATCCAGGTAATGAAGGAGCCGGTGGCCCGCCGCGGTGGATGCGGTATTCATCTGGGCCAGGTAGTAGTTAAGGAAGGGGACCCAATTGCCGTTGTCGTAGCTGGCGTAGGTGGAAGCGTCGGGGGCCCCGCTTAGGTTGATGAAATCCCCCCAGCCGTAACCCACTGGCCCCAGAATCTGGGCCCCGGGGTCAATAGCGGTCGTTTGCCGGGCGATCGTGATGCCCTTGGTCGCTACTTCGACGTAGCTGACCGGGTAATTGTGGATCTCCTTGTGGGTCGAGGACCAGGCCCCGGGCTCGTTATCCAGGTCGTAGAACTTGATGCCGCCGGATGTCGAACTGCCCAAGTGGTTGACCAGGAACTGCACCATCTCGTCAATATAGACTACCCCGTCCGTCAGATTGGGCGGGTCGGCGTAGGAGGCAGGCGAGCCGGGCTTGACGAAGGTGACCGGAAAAAAATTGCCGTGGGGATCGGTCATCCCCCCGACGGTCATGTAATCAGCGGCCGGCACCTGTACCGCGGGTTCCCCATTGGCGGATACGTAACCCGCGATCGGCAGGGTCACCAGGGAGTCGGCGCTCACGGCCTTGTTGGCGGTGTGGAAGGAGGTGTAGGTCCAGCCGGGCCCGTCCGCCTTGGTGCCCATGAGAGTGTCGTTCTCGAAGAGGTAGTCGCTTCCGGCGTTGGACCAGTTGGTCTCCCAGTTGTAGGCCGAAAGGCGGTTCCCGCCCGAACGAAAATAGGTGTTCTTGACGCCCGGGATGGCGCTATTGGAACCGTATATATAGGGAGAAATGGGATTGTTGGCTTGAGTCGGGTCCACTGTAAAGTTAATGTTGGCCGGAAAAAGGGGAAGGGTTAAAAAGAAAAAGGGGGCCGCGAAAACAAAATGGCTCTTTTTCATTTTCACGTGGCATTCCTGGCGCATTAACTTGAAACCGTTATGAATGAATTTTACCATTCATTTAGGGAGTGGAAAGCGCCTTTAATTCCGTTTTTGCGGCCTTGATCCAGGTGGCCATGGCGGAGCGGTAATGGGGTGAGAAATGCCTGGCCCGTTTCAGAAGATCCATATAAAGGGTCCGGGCCTTATCCTTCCCCCCAGCTTGGGCGTAGAGCCTGGCCAACCGGCAGCAACCTTCCACTTCGCTCCCGAACCGGTTCATTACTTCCTCCAAGACCGCGATGGCCTCTTGGGAAGAACCCAGCCCTTCCAATGCCCGGCCATAGAGGACGTCCCGTTTGGCGGTCTCGTAACCGGTTTTCCTTTTCCGCAAGCCCCCCAGGATGGTCCGCGCTTCCTGGAATTGACCCAGTTCAACAAGCGCCGAGCATAGCTGGATGTTGTTATCCGCGTCGTCCTTGAAGACCCCCTTGACGCATTCCCGGAAAAGCTCCAGAGCCTTCTCGGGCTCGCCATGGTTCAGGTTATAATCCCCGAGGGCTTTGCTGTTTTGGACAGTGTTGGTTTCTTCCTGGGCAGTCTTCAGGTTTTTCAGTTCCCAACCCGGCACCAGGCGGTTCAGGGCGAATGAAACGGTGATATGGGGGTAACTGGGCAGGAATTCCACGAAAAAATAGATGGCCGCGCCCAAGAGCGGAAAACCGAAAATGATCCAAATCCAATACCAGCTGCGGCCCGTCTTGATGGCATGAACGACGAATAATACCTGGATTACCGGGACGAACCAAAATTGGGAAGCCAGCCGGCCCAACGATTGAAGTTCGCCCATCCCACATCTCCCGCATTCATGATTTGCGTCCGGGTCGGTCAGCGCTTCCCGGCCAAGGGCATCCCCCAAGCGAATTCTCGGGCCCTTGAAGCGTCTGCATTTTATACTCCGGATCAGTGCCCCGCCATCAGAACCACGGATCGTAACAAAGGGGCATGAACGGGGTCATTCATTATTAAATTTCGCGCAAAAAAGTCGCACAAACAGATAATCCATTTTGGATTAACCGTAAGTCGCGACCTTTTTTTCCCTCCCCCTCACCAAACCCCGGGCAGGAGGCGATACTTCACCTTTTTACGGTAGGCCGCGTAACCCTTCAGGCCCTTCATCAGGGTTTTTTCCTCTCCCAGGATGCGGAAACAAAACAACAGGGATAAAAAGGCGCCCAAGAGGAACCCGGCCTTGGAATTCAAGAGCATGGGGGTACAGACCAACATCAGGATGCCGCCAAGGTACATGGGGTGCCGGATCATGCCGTAAACCCCGGTGGAGACGACCTTCTGTTTGCGCTCTTTCTGGATGCGGATGAAGGGCGAAACGAAGCTGTTGTCGGTATAGGAACGGTAGGAGAAAAAGGTGGAGGGGATCAGCCCTAGGGCCCCCACCCATTCCACCCAAAGGGGAAAGGGCGTGAACCAGTGGAACCTCCTGGCGTCCAGGGGCATCACCACGCACCAGATCAGGAAAAGGGCCATCACGAAAGGAAGCAGCACTTTATCCCATCCTTCCTGGTTTCCGCTTCCGGGCTTCCGGAGCCTTTCCTGAAGCAAGGCCGGGTCATGGAGTAATAGATAGCGGATAGCGACCACCGCTAATCCGAGGTACCAGAGGGAATAGACCCAGCCTTCCAGCCAGAAAAGATCGCCCGAACAGCCCAAGATGAGCCCAGGAAAAAGTAAAAGGCTGATAGTCATGTAGGCGATCTGCCCGGGGGTCAGGACTGGTTTGGACTTTTTCACGCGGGTTCCTTGTTTCTTCTGTGAACAGGGTCAGTCATTTAGGGCTCACATTTCTCAAAGCCTTGCCCGTACTTTACCGCCGAGACTTTATCGTACTTCTCTAATCCTTCCCACCCTTCAAGAAATCCTTTGTCGCTCAATTTTTCAAAGATCCCTATTACATCTCCATTTCAAAGTGAAAAGAACCAAGGGGCTTGGTCTTTTGGTGATTCTGAGGTCCGGCGAAGAACAGGGGCCTAATAACCCGCCTGGGTGAAATAACCGTTGGCTCCGGTCGAGTTCGTCCCGTGTCCAGTTCCCCCGCTGACATTGGTCGTGCCGGTAAAGTAATAGCCGCTGTGGATCGAGAGGAGGATGATCCCCCCTCCCCCGCCGCCGGTGTTGGGGAGGGCTGAGGTGCCGCCATAGGACTCCAAGATCCCGTTCCCGAAAATCGTGTTGGCCTGGATATCAATGGTTCCGCCCGCGGCACCGCCCGCGACGCCGCTATTCCCGTCGCAAAGAACGCTTCCATTCAGGGTCGCGTCAACCGCGTTGACGCGAAACAACGCGCCGCCCGCGCCCGCGCCGGTAGGCGACCCTCCCCCGCTTCCCATGAGGACCGGGTTCAACGAATCGTCATTGGCCGGACCAGCCGCGGCCACGCCGCCCACGCCCCCGGCGCCGCCATGGCCCCCGCCCCCGGCGTTGGCGAATGACACAGACCCCGCGCCCGGCCCGAAACCCGGGCCGTAGCCCGTCCCGATTCCCACGACCGAAGCGCCCGCGTCCATCACAAAGGAACCCGTCAGGTTGAGGGTGACCGCCGCGTTCGTGACCGAAGCGTTGGGCCCCGCCAGTTGGAGGATGCCGGTGCTAAAGATATGTACATTGTTGTAATTGTAGGAACCCGCGTTGAGGGTCACGGCGCTGGTAATGTTCCAATCGGAATAGGAGGGAGGGGCGGACGTTTGCGTTGAGGTGGGAGGAAGGTTTTTACCACAAGCCAGCGGGCCCAGAAGAATCCCGAGGATCGACAATACGGCCCCTAACTTTAATAGTTTCATTTCCTCCCCCTTTGGATGACTTTGATTTGGCGAGTTTATTGGGGAGATCCCAAAAAGGCTAGACCCTAAGGGCGAACCGGCGTTCGGAAGTAATAAAAGGCCAGTGTTTCGAGCGACTCATGAACGGGGTCAGTCGTCAAATATTCATACTCCGCCTAGTCTACCGAGTGGACAAGAAAAACCGCCGGGTCTTCGTCGAGCGGATGTGGACTCATTACGAATAAAAAGCGGCCTGCACCACGCACCGCAGCGTGGTGCAGGGCATTCTCGGAGATGGGACCCTTTTTTTCTTACGTCACAAATTATAGGTAAGCCCCGCCGTGTAACCCGTGAAAGACTGGCTCGTGGCCTTGGGGTTGTTCTGCGTCTGCTTGAGGATGGGGTTGTAGCTGATCCCGGCGGGGATGTTTTCCACACCCGCCTGGAACGACAGGTCCAGCGTGAAATCCTGCAGGATAGTGATGTCCGCCCCCAAGGTGGCCGAGGGAATCTGTTCGGTCTGGTTCAAGCCGTGAACGCTGGTGTGAAGGATGTTTTGCCACTGGTAGGTCGTGGAATCGTCCTGTTCCACGGTCAGCGTCAAGCCCAGGAAGTCCCACGGCGTGAGGACGGCCTGCAGGCCCCCGGTCAGGTCCACGCTGTCGATCTCGTCGATTTGGTCCGAACTGCCGCCCAGAACCGTGGAAAGGGCTCCCTGGTGGTTTTGCGGGCTTGCCTCCAGGATGACCCCTAAGGCGAATGGCTTGAAAAACTGGAAATTCAAGACCAGGTTGGCGTCCAGCGAATTCAAGGCCTGGGCCCCCTGCTCAAAAGACAGGGACAGGGTCGGTTGAAAAAACCCGAACCCCAGCCCGCCGCCCAGTGAAAAGGTGCCGTAACTGCTGTTGAGGCCCTCCAGGGTTTGCTGGCCCCCGCCCGCGACCAGTGAAAAGAAATGGCCGCTTTCGCTGAAATAGTAATTGCCGGTTAGGGAGATCTCCTGGGTGGTCTGCCCTGGCCCCGACTGGGAAGTTTGGGTGGAAAAGCTGTAGGCCAACTGGCCTGCCCAATAGGGGGCGAAGGGTTCCTTTTCTTCCCCCGCCTGACCGGGGGTATTGTCGTCCGGGACGGTCTTTTCATCCGTCCCTTCCGCGCCTGGATTTTCCGAACTTCCTTCAGCCGGGACAACACTGGGGGCGGGCCCGCCCCGTTCTTTGGCCATCAAATTCGAAGTGAAGCCCAAAAAAAGAAGCGCCGCCGCGAGAAAGAAAAGTTTTTTCTTCATGTTCAATTCCTCCTCACCCTAACCCTCTCCCTCCAGGGGAGAGGGGAAATTGATAAACCGTCTTCTTCCAATCCCCCTCGCCCCTTGAGGGAGAGGGCGGGGTGAGGGGCGCAGTACACAAAACCTCTTTTCGAATCAAACGGTAACATGACCAAAGATCCCCTGAATCCGATTTTCATAGGAAAAGAGTCCCCTGGATTTCGGCATCCAGCAAAAGCGTATAGGTGTTATCGACCAAATAATTCAAGTTGGCCTCCTGGCCGATGAGGAACTTGGTGTCCAGCCTCAAACCCTGGTCCTCATAACCCAGCCCCGCCACGGCGGAAGTATTTAGGATCGTTTGGTTCGCGCTTTGGCTGTAGACATCCTCTTCCACGATCAGCCCTCCCCGGAGGGCGACGTGGGGGGAAAGCCACTTTTCCCCACCCACCGCGCCCTGGTAAAGGTTGTAGTCGGTGGCCGTCAGGACGTCCGTGGAAACGGCCTGGTGGTCGTAGGCATAATTTTGGGTCGTGAACTGGAACCCCCAGGTGGAGTGGCCGGGGGATTCCAGGCCGATGCCGAAGCCCCCGCTGATCTGCTCGCGGTTCTCGTCGGTGGTGACGTTGTGGGCGGTGCCCAGCAGGTCCACGTTGTACAAAAAGGCGGTGAGGGACCCCCCCAGCTTGAGGTTTTCCGTGTCGGACAGGGGCACGGTCAGGCGGAAGGACCCGAAATTGTTCATCGACTGGTACTGGGAGGAGATGAAGGGGGAAAGGTTCGGATAGCCCGCCGTGGAAGGGGTGACCTGCTGGCTGAAGGTGGTGTAATCGTTGGTGACGAAGGAATAGAAACGGAGGATGAGGGTGCCGGGAACCTCGTAATGCACTTCGGGGCCGAAGAGAACATATTGGGACAATGCTGTGTTTTGCTGGAGAGCAAAGGGCGCCGAGCCCAGGACAAAACGCTCACCCTGAAAATTGACCACGTCGGACCCCAACTGGGTCTCAAAAACCCCGCCCAGTTCCCAGCGCGGTTCATCCTGGGCCGGGTTTTCCGGGAAAGTGGTGATCAGCCCGGCGCGCAGGCGGGTTCGATTCTCGGCATTGGACCCCGAAGCTTGGCCCACGGTGGCGCTGAAGAACCCAGGGTCGTATTGGTTGTCCATCTCGTTGTTGCTGATCTCCAGGCCCGCCGAAAAGGGGCCCGCGTTGTAGGCCACGCGCAGCAGTTCCCAGTACTGGCGGGCGCCGTAGGTGTCCGCGGAATAATTCGAGGCCACGTTGCCCTGGCTGGCCAAAAGGTCCCCCCCGACCTGGAAGGCCCATTGGGGGTCGGGAAAGAGCATGAGCCCCTCGTAGCGAATGACTGAGTTATTGGACAGGCGGGGAAAGGTGGTGAAGGTCTGCTGGAAGGATCCCACACCCGGGGGCTGGCTGGAGGCGCTGATGTACTGGCCGGCCAGGTCGAAGCGGTCGCGGGTTTTCAACAAGACCAGGCCGGCGGGGTTGCCGTCCAAGAAAAGGTCACCGCTCGTGGTCTCATCGTCGATCACGCCCGTGATGCCGCCCGCCGAATCCACGCGGGTTTCGGACCCCCAAAGTGGGCCGGGGCCGAGAGCGGCCCAGAGGAGAAGACCCAGAAGGGCCCAGATTCTTGTTTTCAATTGGTTTTCCAGACGGGCCTCCCGGCCGTTAATTGAAGGCATACCGCGCCATGGCGCCGAAGATGTCCGCTTGCTTGCCGCTGGTCGTCGTGTCGTTTTTGGGAAGCGTCGGATAATCGTTGCCCCCGTCGCCGTAAAAGTCGTGACTATATAGGAAGGACGCGGCGAATCCGCCGGGGGTCACCTGGTAATTCAAGGACGCGGAGAGCATGGTCAATTGGCCGGGCTGGGTGGTGAAGGAGACCGTCTTGCCGGCAGTGGTGACGAAGGAGGCGGAAGCGTCGTCGGCGTAGGTTTGGGACACGCCCGCGTTGAGGGACCAGTCGTCCGCGAAGCGCGTTTGGGTCATTATTTCGAAGGCATACTGCCAGCTGGGTTCGTAGCTGACGGTGACATTGGTCGCCTGGTTCAGGATATCCCGGCCGTCCAGATAGGTGGCGAGAAATAACCCGTAGACCGTCAACCCCCTGGTTTCGTAGCTGAGGGCGCTGCCCACGGCCGCCGTCGCCCCGCCGCGCGCCAAGGTCCCGAACTGGTCCTGGGTGCCCGTCTCGGCGCTGAACAGGTTGGGGGTGTAGGTACCGATCAGGTCCCAATTGAAGGGCTGGGTCTTCTCGTCCAGAAAACGCCAGACCGCCGTGAAATTCGGGTCCCCGAAGCCGGTAGAGGTGGTCACCGTGCTGGCGCCGGAGGCGTTAGTGTTGGTCGCCCCCTGCACCTGGTAAATATCGCTGACCCGCAGGCAGAGATCATCCGTCACTCCGAATTCGAAGAGCTGGTTGAGGGTGGTCGTGTCGGTGGTGTTCGAGCTCTGCGGCGAGCCCAGGTAATTGGCCGTGTTAGAACTTAATTGGTTGTAATTGAACAGGGTGCTGCCGAAAAGCTGGCCCCCAGAGGGCAAAAAAGAAGGGTCGGAAAGGATGCGTGTGGCGTCGGGCGACAGGTCCCATGCCCGGGCAACCAGGGGCAAGAGGGCCAAGGCCCCCACCCCGGCTATTCGGATCAGGTTGCTGCAAATAGGCCGCTGAGCTTTTATCAAGTTCTTTCTCTCCTGGCCGGTGGATTTTAATCGGAATATACCGGCGGAACCAAGGGCCGGCGGATGAAAAACTTAATCGGCGTTTTCAGGGAGCGATTGATCCCGAAAACCTAAAACCCCTTCCCTGTCCTTCGTCACATACAAAATCTTGGGTCTTTTTATAATTGATCCGATATCTAAACGCGGCGGGGCCCCATCCCAACCGCATCCAAACAGGTGAATATGACGGCCAATAAATATGTGGTTCTTTTGATCGAGGACGAGAAACCCATCCGGCGTTTCGTAAAACCCTACCTGGAAAGCAACGATTTCAAAGTCATCGAGGCGGAGAATGCTGAGGAAGGCCTAGGGCTTGCCTCGTCTTACAAGCCCGATCTCATTCTTTTGGATTTGGGACTGCCGGACATGGACGGCCTTGTGGTTTTGCGGCGCCTTCGCGAATGGTCCATGGCCCCGATCATCATCCTGACCTGCCAATGCCAGGAAAAAGACAAGGTGGAGTGTTTGGATGCCGGCGCTGACGATTACTTGACGAAGCCCTTTGACGCCGATGAATTAATGGCCCGCATCCGCGTCGCCCTCAGGCACCAGGCCAGCCTTAAAACCCACGGCGAAGACCCCCTATTTGTAACCCACGATCTCAAGGTGGATTTGACGAAACGGACGGTCACCGTCCGGAACCAGGAAGTCCACCTGACCCAAAACGAATACAAGCTTTTAGGCATTTTGATCCGCCACGCGGGAAAAGTGGTGACCCAAAAGATGATCACCAAGGAAATCTGGGGCATCGAGGAAGAGGAACAGGTGAGTTCCCTTCGGCTTTTCATCCATCAACTACGGCAAAAAATCGAGGAAGACCCCGCACTGCCCCATTACATCCTGACCGAACCCGGGGTTGGCTACCGGCTCAAGACCGAACTCCCTCCGCCCAAACCCAAAGCCGTTACGCACACCCACAAACACAAATTGTGATCCGGAACATATTGGGAGCAACGGTTTCTTCAAAAATGTAATCCGATCGGACAAATCCTAACAACTTCCTAACAGTTCCCTAACAGCAACCCCTTATTTTTTCATCTCTCACTACAAATTATAAATTACTTGTGTTAGTGTTCTATTAGCAGGGGATAAGAAAGAGAAATTTTCTTCCCCGCCAAGAGGGAGAGTCATCATGAAAAAATCTCAATTGCTCACGGTGATGGGCCTGCTAACGGTAGCCGGAATCGCGATGGTATCTGCGGCTTTAATGAGTTTATCCCAACAACCCGAAGTCACGATCGCGCAAGCCTGGAACGATTTATGGGAGCAGCACGCTCTCTTCGCCTGGGTCGTGACCATCTATTGTTCGATGATGGTTCTCTTCGACGCCTGGGTGGTGGTCGGAATTCTTTCCCAGGTTCCCGAAAAGAAACTCGCACAATAATTTCTATCCAGAAGCAAAAAGCCCTGATCCGGCAATCCGGACCAGGGCTTTTTTATTGTCTTCTCCTTCTCCCCCGGAGGAAGAAGGATGGGAAGTGCCGATCATTTAGAAGTGATGTTGGGAGATCGGTACGAGGGGAATCTTATAATCCTAGTACCCCTCACCCTGCCCCTCTCCCTCAAGGGGAGAGGGTGATTTTTAAGCTTCTCCGAATAATATTATGTTTTTATTTGTCCTTGTAGAAATGCTCAATCCTCTTTAAGAAAACCGGAAGCAGGGTAAGGCTTAAGGTCATCGAGGCGGCCAGCCCTCCTAAGATCGCGACCGCGAAGGGCCGGGCGGTCTCGGAACCAATGGCATGTGATAAAGCCGCCGGAAGCAGGCCGATGATGGCCACCCCGTTGGAGATCAGGATGCTTCGGCCCTTTTCCTTCAGGGCCTTGGAAGCATCCCTCGTCTTAACGAATGCGGAAATGATCATCATGCCCGTCAAGAAGGATACCCCGATACGGATGATACCCCCCGCCGCCGCCGAGATGCTTAAGTTAAGTCCCGCCATCCGTAAGGCCGCCAAGCCTCCTAACGTGGCGAAAGGAATTTCCCAAAGCAATATCGCCAGGAGCCTCCAGTCCTTGAACCAGGTGTACATGATGGTGATCATGGCCAGGATGCAAATCGGCACGATGATGGACAACTGCCTGCTGGCCCTTTTGGCGTTTTCGAACGTTCCCGACCAGTAGTACCAGTATTTGGGGGGAAGCTTGACCTGTTGTTTAATCTTATCGTCGGCTTCCTTCACAAATTCCACGACCGCCCTTCCCCGCACCGAGCATTTGGCCGCGACCCGCCTTTCCCCTTCCTCCCGGTAAATATGCGACACTCCCTCAACCACCTTGGCCTGGGTCACCTCGCCCAGGGGAATCTCGCCGCCCCCAGGCGCCAACAACGGAATGGAATTCAAAACATTTTGTGTCAGGGGGCTGGGTAATCTGGGTTTCACCAATATATCCACATAGCGTCCCTGTTGATCCACCATTTGGGCGGCCCATTTTCCGGAAAGCGCCGAGGAGAGGACGTCCTCAGCCTGGGAAACCTGAATTCCATAACTATCCATCTTGTCCCGGTCCATGACGTACTGCAGTTCGGGCTGTTGAAAAATGTCCTCTTCACCCACATCGGTGGCCCCAGGTGTCTTTGAAATGATCCCCTCGCACTGGTCCGCCAGGTCCCTCAGGACCTTCAGGTCCGGTCCATGGATCTTTAGGGCCAGCTCCCCCATGACCCCCGTGATGGCCTCGTCCACGTTGTCCTTGATGTATTGGGAATAATAAAAGTCACAGCCTTCGATGTCTTTTTCTTGTTCCCGGATCAATTTCACAAACCCCTCAATGGAGTCAGCGCTTTTCCATTCTTCCGGATCACCCAGATCAATTTGAAACTCCAGCGTATCAAAACCGCTGATGTCGCTTCCGTCATCGGGACGGCCTGTCTGGGAAACCACCGATTTGACCTCTTTGACCCGCAGGATTCTTTCCCGAATCTCATGCGCCAGTTGAATTGATTTTTCACGGGAAATGGTAGGGGGGGCGCTGACACGGAGCCAAATGTTGCCCTCGTTCATAGTGGGCAGAAATTCCGTGCCCATGCCCCAGTTGATGAGGATGAGAAGGACAGCCATGACGGCACCCGCGATCCATCCGATGTGCTTGAACTTGTTGAACCATAGCATTACCCGGTTACAGCGTTCCAGGATCCAATCGAATACCTCGTCCGACTTTGTTGGTTTGGGACCGATAGGGGCCCAAGAAGCCGCCAGCGGAAGGAAAATAAAGGCTCCCAACTGCCCCCCGACCAAAGCCGAAACCAGGGTGATCCCCAGGGGCCGGAAGATACGGCCCTCGATGCGCTGAAGGCTGAGGATGGGGATGAAAGCGATAAGGAGGAGGAAAGCACAAAGAAGCGCGGGCCCCAGAACCTCGGAAAGGGCAAGGGCGTTCGCCTCGTCGTCTTTCCGCCTTTGGTGTGAAAGGGACACGGCCAGGGCCTCCGCCCCGAAAACCGCCGTCTCAACAATGATGCCGAAATCCACCGCGCCCAATGAAATCAAATTGGGGTTGTAACCGCAGATATGCAAACCTACGAAAGCCACCAAAAGCGCGAAGGGGATGATCAAGGCCACGCCCGCCGACATGGCCCAATACTGGATGCCGAACCCTAGGATCAGCAAGGCACAGACCAGGACGATCCCAAAAATAACGTTGTGGAAAACCGTGCGACTGCTTCGGTGGATCAAGTCCCCCCGGTCGTAATAAATATTGATCTTGCAGCCCTTGGGCAGGATATGGTCGTTGAGTTCGTTGATTTTCTTGTGCAGGCCGGCCAGCGTTTCCATGGTATTGGCGCCGACCCTCAAGTTGACCATGGACCGCACCACGTCGTCGTCATGGTCCCGGCCCGTCTGCCCCAACCGGACATGGTGACTCATGACCACCGACCCGATATCCTTGATGCGGATAGGGGTGTTGCCCTGGGTCGCGATGACCGCGTTTTCCAGATCCATGGGATCCTGGTAAAGCCCGATGGAACGAACAATATACATTTCCTGGCCGTGGGTAATGAAATCGCCACCGGCATTTTGGTGGTTGGCTCCCAGGTTTTGGGCTATCTGGGATATCGTGAGCCCTAAGGATTCCATCCTGGGAATATCGACTTTTATTTCGATGGTGCGGGTGGGACCGCCAAATGTCTCAACGTCGGAAACTCCCGGGACAGTCAACAGATAACGCTGGATCTGCCAATCCGCGATCATACGCATCTCGTCCGGCGGAAGGTTACCCTCCAGGGAAAAGCGCATGATCTGCCCCAAGGGTGTGGTATCGGTCGAGATACTTGGTGTAACACCCGAAGGCAGGGTGGAATTCGTCATGTATTGGGCCGTATCGCTCCGGGCCTTCCAATTCGGGGTATCGTCGGAAAAAGTAAGAAGGATGACGCTCAACCCGAATTCGGAAAGGGAGGTGGAATTGATCACCCCCGGCACGCTCCGGGTCACCGTTTCCAACGGGATGGTCACCAGCCGTTCAATTTCCTCCGCCGCGTGGCCGGGCCATTGGGTATTGATATTAAATTGCACGTTGGTGAACTCGGGGAAAGCCATGATCTCGCTGTTAAACGCGATATAGGCTCCGTAACCGACGATGCCCATCAAAAGGAAGAGAAACAGCACGAACGCTTCCCGCTGGAACTGCATCCATTTCAATATGAGCTTTACCATTTTTTTATCCTTTTCCCTGTTTCATGCGTTGCCCCAACCCTCTCCCTCAAGGGGAGAGGGTTCATTAACACGCTTAGCCCAGCGTATCGTTCCCTCTCTTTTCAGCCACCGCCATAGATGCCATTGACCTTGGCCCAGAGGAAGATGCCGCCTTCGCTGGCCACACTATCCCCATCCTTCAATTCACCGGGATTCACGGGCCGAACGGAGCTTAGGTCATCGGTTTCGTTGACAACCTGGACCTCCACCGCCACCGGGTTTTTCTCGTCCCCCTTCATGACATATTGCTTGTCATGGTTGAAAACAAGGGCGGTGGATGGAACCTTGAGGATCGGCACGCTCGCCCCGGTTTGGACCACACCGTAAACCAGCTCCGAGAGGTTAATTTCGGAGGGTAGTTTCACCGGGCGCAAACGCACGATGGTCGTACGCTGGCTCGGGTCGATGGTGGGAACGATCGTTTCGATGGTGGATGTAAAAGAAGTTTGGGAATCGGAAGCCAGCTGAAAAGTGACCTTCTGTCCCCGGTGGAGGTCAGAAACGTATTTTTCGGCGAAATCCAACTCGACCGTGAGCTTATGCATATCCAGGATATTGACCAGGGGCTGTCCCTGGTTGTAAATCGTGCCAGCGCTGACGAGGTTTTGGAGGATCACGCCCCGGAAGAGGGAGACGATCTCGTACTTGCCCGATTCCACCTTGACGCCCAATTCCTTTTCCCTCTGGTTGGCCGCGTCGATCAAATCCTGGACGCCGTTTTTCTGGGCTAACAGTTTTTCCTCAGCCAACGCCTCGCATTCCGAGTCGTTCACCAGGAAAATCGGGTCGCCTGGCTCAACCGCGTCCCCTTCCTTCTTCAGAACGGAGATGATCCGGCCTTGGGTATTGGCCGACATGTTTTTCAATGCCCCCGCCTGGGGAATGATTTTTCCCGTCGTCCGGATACCCGTCGCCTCTTCCCCGGCCACCACCTTGGCCCATTGGTAATCATTGGCCCAGGCTTTTGCCCCGGCGGTCAACATTCCCGCTAACAGGAGTAATTGCAGTGTTTTCATCTTCGTCACCTCTCTTAATAAGTCTTACTTTGTTTCTTTTTCCCCATCCCCGTTTCCTGCTCCCACAGTGGGCGTGGGCAAGGGGATGGAGGTCTCATTCCCACTCGAAACCTTTTGATCGTTTTCAATAGACGGAACCGCCGCCGGCGAGTCGGGCGATCCCAACAGATGGGCCTGGGGAGAAGCAGGGGTTGGTATGGGGTTCACCGGGGCCGGGCTTGAGGCATTGGTCGTTGGAATCTGATCCAAATTGCCGAATTCCCTCAAACCAGCCAGATGGGCGTTGACAATTTCCGCGCGGATTTGAATATCCTCCGTTATCAAACTCGCATAGGTCTGGCGGGCCAGCATCAGGTCGGCAAAGTGGAGTTGTCCCCTTTTATAGGCCGCCACTGCGGCTTGGCGCATGGTTTCGGCCAGGATCAAATCCTTGGAATGCAGTTGATGAAACCTGGCTTTGCTGCGCTTGTAATCGAGGACTCCAGCCTCCTGGGCCGAGTTGTCCTGCAAAAGCTGAAGCTTGGCCTGTTCCCGCGCGACGATCCCCTGGTTTTCGGTCCTTTGCGCTTCCGCCACCTCGTGGAACGGAAAGAGGATGGGAAGGGTGAATGAAACCGTGAAGTTCCAGTCCGTCGTCTGCTGCGTGGGACTGTCGTTTAAAGGGACGATGGGGTTATTGGGGTTGTAGTAATCCTGGTTAAAGCCGAAAGTCGGGTCCGGAAACTGGTTCCAAAAGCCGGTGGCCCGAGTGGCCTCATTAACGTCCACGTTGGCCTTGTCCCGTAACTGGCCGGCAGTCCGATCTCCCAATTCCTGGATAACCGAGGGAGAAACATCCTCCGGTAGTTCAAAACCCGTCACTTGAGTGGAAGGTATTTTCATGAGCCGGGCGTACAGTTCCACGGCCGTCGTCAGCTGGTCCTGGGCGGTTTTGAGGTCCCTTTGGGCCTGGGTCAATTGCAGTTCGGCGCTGATCTTCTGGGTTTGGTTGGATTGGCCATGGGTATATTGCAGGCGGATGGCTTCGGTGATGGTTTCCAAATCCTGGACATTTTCCCTTTGAAACTTGATCATGGCCTGGGCGGTGGCACCGTTCATGTAGGCCTGGGCGATGGCGACCGCCAGGTCGTATTTTTGGGCGGTGAGCTCCCACCTCTGCTGTTCGGCCAGGGCTGAATCCAATGGGCTTAATAACAAGCTCTTTAAGGGAATAGGATAGGTCAGGGAAAGACCCCAGGTATAAAAAGTACCGCTGTAATCATCCGTATATGAAAGAACAGGTTCCTGGGGAATGAACCGTCTCCAGGTATCGTCGGAAAAGATGCCCGCCAGGTTTTTTTGGGCCTGTAACTGGGAAGAGTTCTCCCAGGTGGTCCGGATGGCCTGTTCCAGGGTCAGGGTTTGGGCCATCGCTCCCCAGGTCAGGCTCCAAACCGCCAAGGTATTTAGAAATAGGATTTTTATCATGACTTAACCCCGACTATGAATTTTTTATGTTTACCGTAGTGTTCCGCAGCCAAACCCAGCACGCAGTAATCATCCACCAAGCCGAAAACCGGCACATTATCCGGAATCAAGTCCAGGGGGCAGAGGAGGTAAAACAAGGCCCCATAAGCCACCAGCTTGTCCCCGATAGAAAGCTTGGGGCTGACGACCACTCTCATCAGGGCGGATATTCTTTCTTTCCAGTCCCTGCCTAGCCGGACAAAAGAGAATATTTTCTTTCGTTGTTTTACCACTTCCAACTGGTGCCCCGGCGCGGCGCCGATTTCGGAAAGGCCCTTCATGATCAAAGGCATTGAGAACCCGGACTTCCCCCGCGAATCCCCCTTGTAACCAAGCGTCTTCATGGCGGCCCTGAAATAAAACCTCTGGCTTTCCTTGACGGCCTTCCGCACGAAAGCCGATTCGGTGGATAGCATCCCCTCCGCCACCATCTGGTAGACCGCGTCCCACAGGGTCTTTTCGTAGATCGCGGGGATCGTCGCGCCCGGGGCGTTTTTCATCCAGCGTCGGATCGACATGTTGGAAATTCCCAGACGCTTCGCCAACTGCTCGGGCGAGAGTTTCGTCTCGCGCATTAAAATTAACAAATGTGAATTCTTCATGGGGGAAGTGTACGGCGGGGACCCATTAAGTTGCTGTTAGAAGAAAGCCGAAAGTATTAGGAAAGCGTTAGCAAAAATTAACAAATGTTAATTTTGATTTCCTGGAAAAATGGGGGCGGTGGCGTTAAAAAATCGTTAATATCATTTTTAAGCGCTTTAAAAAAATTTTTATGGCCCGGCCAAAGATAAAATAAAGAGGATGTGGATGAACCAAAAGAATGAATAGGAATAAAAATGTACTTTTTAAAGGCCTTCGTTCGATTCGCTTGTTTCGATCTTTTTTATATGGTCACAAAAGGTGTCATCGATTTTTTATGGAGTTCCTCCATCTCCCACATGTTGGTCTATGAACTTTTCACCACGATTTCGATTCTTCCGATCTTCTTGATTTCGGATTTTCTGATCCATTTTTTTGAAAAAAGGGAACGCCTCCTATACGGTTACGATATCGGGGTCATGCTCCTAACCGTATTTTTCATCACGGCCCTTTGGAGGAGAATTCCCGGTTCTTGGAACATTTGGAACAGGGCGATGGATATGATGGGCAACTGGGACGATGTGAAACTTCTTTGCGGTCCTTTATTGGTTGCCGCCGTCTTGGGTTATGGGTTGTATATATGGACCCTTAACAGCGGAAAGAACCGGTTGGGTTAACAAATAAGCTTTTAGCGGTTAACCGTTCGCTCTTAGCTAAAAACCAAAACCTAATGGCCAAAGGCAGCCGTCAAAGCGCGGCCTTACCCCTGTCCCCCGTGCGGATGCGCACCGCGTCGGCCACCTCGTAAACGAAAATTTTTCCGTCCCCGATCTCGCCCTTGCGCGCGGCTTTAACGATGGAATCGATCGTCTTTTCCACGAGGTTGTCTTCTACCACCATGGCAACCACCAGCTTCGGAAGGAGGCCCTCCACGCTTTGACTTCGATAGGTATCGGTCGCGCCCTTTTGGGTGCCATGCCCCTGGGCCTCCATAACCGTCACTCCCGGATATCCGCTTGCTTCCAGACTGGCCAAAACCGCCCGTAAGGAATTGGGCCGGACAATAGCTTCAATGCGTTTCATACCTTCGCCCTCCATATGAAGATCTAAATACTAATTATGGGCAGCCAACTCATGCTTTTTAGGGGTCATGGTTTTTTCTTTGGAAAGAGCTTTGATGCCCCTTTCCCCGGTTCGAATCCGAATGGCTTCCTTGATCTCGGTAATGAAAATCTTGCCATCCCCCTCTTCCCCAGTCCGCGCTCCCACCATAATGGCCTTGAGAACATTCACCTGATCCTTGTTTTCAATGACGATTTCCATCCGCACCTTCGGGAGAAATTCGACCCGCATGCCCTGGGGCCAATGGGAATGAAGCCCGCCTTGGCGGCCATGGCCTTCCATTTCCATCAACATCATGCCGGGGTAACCCACCCGCTTCAATTTCGCGCACACGATTTCCAGTTTCTCGGGCCGGATAATGGCTTCGATTTTTAACATAGCTCACATCCTTGGAACCGAAGATTAACGGTCGGCTTTTAGCTATCCTTTCTGGGCTAACCGCTGAACGCTACCTGCTTATAGTTTTCATTTATTAACAAAAAGGCCGACCCTTTCAGGTCGGCCCCTTTGTACAATCCGACGTTGAAAATTCGCCGTTAGGCCCGGCTAAAAAGGATTTCTCCCAAGCGTCCCGGTTTCGGGTTTGAAACAGGGCTTTCGGACAAGGCCCTTTCTCCTTCTTCCCCACTGCTGATCCGATAGGCTTCGGCGATCTCATAAACGAAGATCTTCCCGTCGCCCACCTGGCCGGTATGGGCGCTTCGCATGATGGCCTTGACGATCTTGTCCGCGTCCTTGGCGGGGCAGACGATCTCCAATTTGATCTTGGGAAGCAGTTCCACCTTGTATTCCCTGCCGCGCCAAACTTGGGTGAAACCTTTTTGGGTGCCATGGCCTTCCACTTCGGTCACCGTGACCCCGCCATAACCCGCTTCGGCCAAAGCCGCCTTGACCTCATCAAATTTAACGGGCCGGATGATTGCCTCAATTTTTTTCATCTTTCACCTCCGGCCCGTAAAAGGGCGCCTGAAATCAAATTACTTCACGTTCGAGTCCGCGTGGAGCCCCATGGAAGCCTGGGCGTAGGTGGCGCTGGTTTCCCCGGTGGATGAACCTCCGAACATAAAGGGAGCGTATTTCTTGAGATCCGCCTCGACGACGCTTTTCAAGCCCGCGTTGGCGAGCATGATCATTTTTCCGTTCGACAAGGTGACAACCGCCTCGTGTTTGGAATTAAGGGTCGCATGGCTGACCGGACAAATCTTGTACGAGGGCCCGGCGACGACAATCCCCGAGGCGTATTGCTTGGCGCCCTTGTGCCAGGGATTGGTCTCGGCCATTTGAACCGAGGAATTCGAGGTGGCCAGGGCCCCTTGCGGGTAGGTCACGGCGGGTATGTTGCCGGCGTAGCTTAGGGTGGCCGATCCTATGATCAAAGCCAGGGCTAAGGTGGTAGTGGTAGTTCTATTAAAAGTTTTCATTGTTCTGCTCCTTTTCTTCTTCAACTATTGGTTAACTGGTTAACTTCCTCAAAGTGAAAATAATTCCTCCTTTTTTAAAAGGATGAACCCGGAGACCCCGGTCGTTGCGAGAACCGTGCCCAGCATGAGAATGATGAGTTGTGCCATGAGAGAGTTCCTTTCCCGGATCGGTTTTTGTTTCTGGAAATTTTTCTTGGGACCCGATCCCCTGCTTGCAAAGTAAATATACGGCGGGTGCCGATTAGGATGCTGTTAGATGGTGGTTCGGATTTGTTGCGGGGGCGTTTGTTAGGAAGGAGTTAGAACGTCGTTAGGAAAGTGTATGGAAGTTGAAAAATGAGGCTCCTATACGCTTGGTGCAACAAATAAAAAAACCCTCTCCCCTTGAGGGAGAGGGCAGGGTGAGGGGTGCCGCACTTCTGAAAGTTCCCCTCATCCCAACCTTCTCCCTCAAGGGGAGAAGGGGAACTGAAAAAAACTATTTTCACTGCCCCGCCGGGACGACACATCGGCACCCATGTTCATGAAGATGCCCCATGGTTTCCTGCCCGTCTTCCCGATCCGGGTCCCAAGAACTCCGGTGCGAGGCCTGCAGGCAATCCTCCCCGTTGGAAAAAGATCCACCGCGCAGGACCTTTAATTTACCCTCGACCGGACCCGCGGGATTGCGCCCGGGACTGACCGCATAATAATCCCCGCTGTACCAGTCGGAGACCCATTCCCACAGGTCGCCCACGATGTCGTAAAGCCCGTATGAATTGGGTTTTAACTCGCCGACCGGCCAGGTCTTATAGGTTGAATCTCCCTCATACCAGGCGTAATCGGACGCATGGCCCGCGTCCTTTCCCCAGAAATACGGCGTTTCTGTCCCCCCTCGGGCGGCCTTTTCCCATTCGGCTTCCGTAGGAAGGCGCCCTCCCGCCCACTTGCAATAGGCGTCCGCCTCTTTCCAGCTCAGGTTCAAAACGGGGTGCTTGCCCCTTCCCCAATGCGGAGAGGGAACCTTGTAGAGGGTAATGCCATCCTGCGGTTTTTGCCTTCCGGTGGCGTCGCAAAATTTGTCGTAGAGTTCGAAAGTCACCAAATAGGTGTCCATATAGAAGCCGCTGATCCATACCTGGTGGGCGGGATGCTCGTTTTTGTCGCCCTTATCTTTCGGCGAACCCATCGTGAAATAACCGGCTGGGATTAAAACCATGGGCGCCCCATCTTTCCCGGTGAAGGTTTGGGGAAGGTTTTTCGACTTGTCCAGCTCGAGTTGATTTTCTTTCTCTTCCGCGTTTGCTTCCCGGGTGGCCTCCGCCACCGGGTCAAGAACCGTGGCAGCCGAGGAAGCGGAGCCCACCACCTGCACCAGGATCAGGCGGACCTGGAACAAATCGGGAGAGAAGGTTAGGAAAGGGTCCCCAGCCTTCCAGGTGATATTTTTTCCCTTCCCCGGCTTTACCGCGTGCACATCCCCCAGAAGGGACGAGGGGGAAGGTTGGAGATCCCATGTTTTGCCCTGGTCATTCGATGCCTGGACCATCACGTCATCCGCCCCCTCCCGGGGATCCGCCAGGTTGTAGGTGATGTGGACTTCCTTCGCTTGGCTGTCCAAGGTGAATTGGACATGGCTGATCTCCTGGGAATGGGCTTGGACCCCCGCTAAAAGGAAAAAGGCGGTCAGGACAATTCGAACTTTTGTTTTCTTTCCCACGAGAGGTTCCTTTCGGATATTGAAATCTTTTGAATGAAACAAATACTTTTCGTTGTCATTGCGAGGCCCAACCCCAATCGGGGTGGTTTGGGCCGTGGCAATCTCAGGTTTTTGTTATTCAAAAACATTGCCTGAGATTCCTACGTCGCAAACCGGGCCTATCGGCCCTGCTCCTCGGAATGACGGCAAACTGAATCGCTATCCTCTTCCAGACGAATGGCGAAACTTATAAATCTTTTTTCGTTTCCGTTTCCACTGGAATGGCCAGCCGAAAAACCATTCCGCCTTCCGGACGGTTTTCCGCACTCAATGTTCCGCCGTGGATATCCACGATGCCCTTGCAGATGGCCAGGCCCAGTCCGGCGCCGCTCTTTTTATCCTTCTGGGGTCCCCGGTAGAATTTGTCGAACAGGTACGGCAGGTCGGGTTCGGGCACTCCCGGACCCCGGTCCGACACTTCTACCACCCATTGGCCCTTATCCACCAAAGAGGTGATTTCGAGCGGACTCCCTTCCGGGGTGTATTTCAAGGCGTTGTCCAGCAGGTTGGTCACCACTTGCCCGATCAGAAGCCCGTCCATGGGAACCAAGGGAAGGTCGGGGGGAACCTTCATTTCCAATTTTCTCCCCTCCATTCTTTTTCTCACCCTGGCCACGGCCGAACCGATGATATCCATCGGATCGTTGGGTTCCTTCTTGGGCTGCATCGCCCCCGCCTCCAGCTGGGTCATTTCCAACAGGTTCGTCACCAGCCTCTCCAGGCGGCCGGTTTCCTCATGGACGTTTTCCAGGAAATCCTTCCGCATCGCGGCCCCCATGGTTTCCCCCGATTCCAGCAACCCGCCGATGGCGCCCTTGATGGTGGCCAGGGGAGTGCGCAAATCATGGGAGACCGAGCTTAAGAGGGAGCTTCGGAGTTTTTCCGTTTCCATCTGCAATTGGGCCTGCTGTTTTTCCTCGGCCAGTTTGTCCCCCAGAACCGCCATAGACGTCTGGTGCGCGAAGGCTTCCAGCAAGTGAAGCTGTTCCGGGATGAAAAGCCTGTCCGGAAAATGGGATTTCACGCCCAGCGCCCCCACCGGCTCGCCCGAGGCCAATAACGGCACATAGAGCGCTTGGGCGTCCGGAAGGGTGTCCGTTCCCTTGCCAGCCATCTGGCCCAGGTCATAGGCCCATTGGGCCACGGCCATTTCCTTGGGGGAAAGGTGGGGATCGGCCTCGTTCGAGCAGCGTGCCTCCAGCCGGTTTTGTTCGTTGGGCAGGAAGGCCGTCACCGAACTCTCGAAGACATCCGAGATCTGGGTGACGGCCGCCTTTAAAAGTTCGTTCGTCCCCCGCGTGGAGGCCAGTTCCCGGGATAGGGTGTAGAGGGCCTCGGTCCGGCGCTCCCTCAGGCGGGAGAGACGAGTCTGGATTTTCATGCGGACCGTCAAATTGCTGATGATGAGGCCCACTACCAGCATGATCAGGAAAATGGCATAGAAACGGCTGTCATTGACGTCGAACTCGTAAAGAGGATACGTAAAAAAGAAATCGAAGGTCAAAACGTTCAGGAAACAGGCCGCCACGCAGGGCCACACGCCTTGGGTGGTTGACAAGACCGTTACGCCCAGGAGATAGACCATGATCTGATTGACGTAAATGAGCGTTTGGCTGGCGGGGTTCATGTAACGAAAAAGGATTTCATTAACCGCGGTGCAGAGAATCAGTTCCAAGAGGACGAAAGCATAACCATTCCAGTCCCATTTTGAGGAGGACTTCTCGACGACCCTGAGAGGGGGGCTGTCCAACTCGCCGAAAGAAAGGGTGATCTCGATGTCCCCACATTCCCGCAGGAGCCGGTTTATCGGGGAACCGGTCAAAAGGTTTTTCCAGGACCGCCGGGGTGGCTTGCCGACCATGATCCGGGTTACGCTTTTGTCTCGGGCGAAGGTCAGGACTTCCTCCGTGAAATCCGCACCGGTCAGGATAGCGGTTTCCGCACCCAGACGCTCGGCCAGCCGCAGGTGCTGGATGGCCAGGCTTTCCAATTCCTTTTCCCTGGCTTCCGACCGGAAGGACGTTTCCACGTAAACCGCGATCCAATCCGCGCGCAGGCTCTTGGCCATACGGTGGGCGGCGCGCACCAACTTGGCGGAGGAGGGGCTGGCGCTAAGGCAGACCAGCAGGCGCTCCCGAATGGGCCAGGCCTGGGAAGAGGCCATGCCCCGGTGGTGAACCTGCACCTGGTCGTTCACCCAATCAGTGGTGATGCGGAGCGCCATTTCTCGGAAGGCGTCCAGGTTGGCCCGCTTGAAAAAATGCCAGTTGGCCGGCTGGTCGGCCTCGGGAATGAAGATCCGACCTTTATCCAGCCGCTCCAACAAATCGCCGGGGGGCAGGTCCACGATTTCCAGTTCGTCCGCGTTTTCCAACACCGAATCCGGGACCGTTTCCCAAACCATGACATCCGTGAGCCGGGTGACAATATCGTGGAGGCTTTCCAGGTGCTTGACGTTGAGGGTGGAATAGACATCAATGCCGCTTTCGAGGATCTCTTCCACGTCCTGCCAGCGTTTGAGGTGGCGGATCCTCTCCCCGTTCATGTGGGCCAGATGATCCACGACTAGGAGCCCGGGTCGGCGTTTCAATGCCTGGTCAAGGTCCAGTTCTTTTAAAAGGACGCCTTTTTGCCATACTTCCAAGGGAGGGAGAATTTCCATGCCCTGGAGGAGGGCTTCCGTTTCCTTGCTGTCGTGGGTATCCAAGATGCCCACGGCCACATCCACCCCTTCGGCCTTTTTCATGCGGGCGGCTTCCAACATGGTGTAAGTCTTCCCCACGCCGGGATAAGCGCCGAAAAATATCTTTAATTTTCCCCGGGTTCGGGTTCGTTCGTCTTTTTTATATTGTCGTAAGAGTTCATCCGGATTGGGACGTTCGTCCTTCATACACACCACCCACGGGTCGCAAGAATCTGATACAAGCCCATTTAACCGCAAACACGGCCATTAACGTCTCGAAAAATAGGGGCTTGGGTGTCATTGCGAGGAATAGCCGCCGTATAGGCGGCTGTATCTGACGTGGCAATCTCAGTTAAAATAAGCTTTAAAAAGAAAAACGCGAACGGCAACTGGGATCGCTACGTCGCAAACCGCCCCGATTGGGGCTGCTCCTCGCGATGACAGCCAGTACTAAAGCAATAATGTCCAAACTAAGACACCACCTGGTGTCTTGGTGGTGAATGATTTAAGGTTTACTCATTCGTATTTCAAGCGGTAGCCAACCCCAGGTTCCGTCAGGATATATTGGGGAAGGGCCGGATCGGATTCCATTTTTTGCCGCAATTGGTGGATATATAACCGCAGGTTACGCCCCTGTTCATCACCGCCAGGGCCCCAAATTTCATTGATGATCAACTTTTGAGTGACCACTTTTCCCGCGTGCTTGATCAAAAGGGCCAAAAGATTGTATTCATTCGGGGTTAAGTGGACTTCCTTGGCATGGACCGAAACGACACGTGCCGCCAAATCAACCTTGAAATCAACTGTCTCAAATACCGGCTCGTCACCCTGCAGTTTCATGTTATTGAGGTGCTTCAAGGCCACTCGGATGCGGGCCATGAGTTCCTCAACGTCAAAGGGCTTGCCTAGATAATCATCGGCGCCCGCGTCCAACCCCTCCACCTTTTCCTTTTCCTTGCCCCGGGCCGTCAGGATGATGACGGGAACCTGGGTCCATTCGCGCAAGCGGCGCAAAACCACCAGGCCGTCCATATCCGGAAGGCCCAAATCCAAAAGGATAAGGTCCGGTTTATGGGAGGAAGCCAAGGCCAGGCCTTCCTGGCCCGTTTCCGCCTCAACCACCTTGAAATCATGGTTTTCCAAATAGGGTTTTAAGAAACGCCGAATCGGCTTCTCATCTTCGATCATCAAAACCAGATATTTATTCGCCATCATGAATACTCGCTTCGGTGCCATATCGACTTGTGAGTTCATTTTAGCACCTCCAGATAATGAGGAAGGGACGGCCTTTGGGGCCGTCCCCCCTTTGCAACTTTTAGGAGGAGAGAACGCTGGGCCGGATCCCTGAAATCAGGTCCAACGTTTTGAGTTCATCCTTTATTCATCGTTCCGTCCTTGGTTAGATGTGAACCATGATGGAACCTACGATCACGTCTTCGAATTGAACGAGATTGGGCACATATCCACCCGCGACATTCGTAGATCCGGTACCGGCCCCCGCCTGCCAGCCATCGGTGGAAGTTTCACCGCCCGGACCGTTGAAGTAGTTGATGGTCGAGTAGCGATGGGTATATTCCAGGTCGAAGGTCAGGTATTCGCTGGGCATGTATTGGAAACCAAAGTCGTAATCCCAACAAGTCCAGGGTAATCCAGGCCCCGTCGTGAAGGCGGCATTAGCGCCTGCATCCGCTGTGTAATTTTGGGCCGTATCCCCATTAATCGAGGGAAGAAGCGCCAGATACCGACCCGGGTTGTCCATAAAACCGCCGCCGAAGGTAAAGGCCCAATGATCGTGGTCAAACCAGGTTCTGTCGTAGAACATGGCCCCCAAGAAACGTTCCGCGTTGGGCCCGGCGGAATCGACGTTGATAAATCCGCCCGGTCCAATGGTTTGCCCGGCCGCGTCCACATTTCCAGCCGATCCATACCCCATGAACAGAGGCCCTTGCTGGAAGCCCGCGTCAGCCGTAAGCGAGAAGGCCATTTTGGTGATCCCATTCGACTTGGGATCGTCAAAATATTTATAGAGGATACTGTCATCCGTATGGTACCGGATGCAATTCGGCGAATCCGGTGAATCCGGCCCCGCGTAGTTGTTTGAAATCAAAACAAAATCCCCACTGGGCGCCCACCGAATTTCAAATCCCAAATTCATGCCCGTACCGGCCAAGCCGCTGGCAAACGAACCGTAGGTTTGCCAACCGTTGATGATCCACGGCTCGATTTTCAAAGCGTCGCTGGGAAAGAACTGGATGCGCATCCCAGTGAAGTACCAGGGCGTGTTGGAAGAAACGTAAGAGGCCTGGTAGGTCCAGTTTTCCGAGTTATAAAAGCTGAAAAGACCGACGTAAGACGGGAATTGGCCCATTTCAATATTCATGCCGTCTGTTCCCGGAATGTCGAGATGGATACCCCCGTAGGCCTCGGTGAGGTACTGGGTTCCCTGCATGATGTTCCAGGTACCTCGGGACGGGGTTTCGTCGTTTCTTGGCACTTGGTTGGCGTACATGCCGAATTCGCCCATCAGGCGGGCATGAACCATGGGGTCCGGGGTGAAATCGCCCCCGAAGCCGACATGTTCCACTTCCACCTCATTGCCCATAGCCATGGCCGTCGACCCATTGATCATATGGTCGTTTGGGTTGGTGAATTGGTAGGCAAAATTGGTGTCTAAAAGGAATTCCGGCTGGAAGACCTTTGTCGCCATGGGAAAGTCCTTCTCGTGGGTGTTCCCGTTCACCCAGGTGAAGTCGTAATCGGACATAAATCCCGTCAACGACGCGGGCGCGGCCGCCGGGGTGGCTGCCGTCGTAGCCGGCGTTGAATCCGCCCAAGCCTTTCCGGCCGATCCCGTCCAAACCATCGCCAGGAGAAGGAACGCCGACATTCCTCCCGTGATTCTATTTTTCAACATTCTCGGTTTCATATAAAAACCCACCTTTCCCCGCTCAGGGTAAATTTCGAGGAACCCGCTTACCGACAAACCCCCGTCAAAAGCATCGGGAGCGTCTTCCTCTTCTCTCCTAAAAATTCTTCTTTCACTCCGTTCGGAATTCGTCTTTCTCCGATCGGATTCCTAACACGAGCACTCACTAAAGCAACCCCCGTGCCAAAACCAACAACATGTAAATTCCAGCAAAAAAGAAAAAAATTTTTGAAACAAAAAACAAATTCGTGTGATGCGAAACGCAATTTGTTGATTCGTACAATTCCTAACGAAAAGCAAACGATAAAATAAATTTTCCAAACAGATCACTAACATAAAATCTTCAGAACAATCTCCTCTATGGAATACATCTTTTTCAGGAAATTTATTTAATGTTTGCGGATGATATGACATTGTTCCGTTAGTTATCTCTTAGGAAGTACGCGATATTAATTAAGGAAAAATTAGGATGGCTTATAAAACCGCCAACATTAAATTAAATTTATTGCTCGGTTCGGCGGATTCCCGAGAAGGACCATTGATATTGGGGCCTAGGGAACGAACGATTTCGAAATTGAAGGATTAAGCGGAGGAGTTAACCGGCAGATCGAAAGATCGTGATGATTCGAGGCAATAAAAAAGGCCCTCCCCTTGGAGGGGGAGGGCCCAGAAGAAGGAAGGGTATTAGCTTCTCAGATAGTAGATGGACAACACCAACAAAACGCCCATGATGACAAAGGAATAAACCGCTGAGCCCATGTGGAACCTCCCCTTTAAGAATTTTTAGAATTCTAAGCCGGAGGCACATTAGAATTCCGTTAAGATTTAGCTTCTGACGTAAGGATTGCGTTGGATTTGGCCAAATTTTAAGGCCATTTCTTACCCGGCAAAAACTTGACGGGAGAAACCCGCACCCCTAACCTTCTTAGGCGGTCCCCTATTTCGTCCCTTACCAGGAGTATTCATGGCTGCCCAAGAACACCTTCATGAAGTGATCATCCGCGAACAACATTTGGACGCCTACGGCCATGTCAACAACGCCGCCTACATGGTTCTCTTCGAGGAAGCCCGCTGGGAATGGATCACCCCCAATGGTTTTGGGGCGAAACGCGTCCAGGAAATCCAATACGGCCCGGTGTTATTGGAGGCGACCATCCGGTTCAAGCGTGAGATCAAATTGAGGGAAAAGATCAGGATCAGCACCATCCTGAAGGAACAGAAGGGTATTCTCAGTTATATCTATCAGGAAATGATCAAGGAAGACGGCCAAATAGGGGCGGAAGGCACCTTCGTGCTCGCACTTTTCGACTTAAAAGCCAGAAAATTGATGAAACCCACCCCCGAATGGAAACATGCCCTGGGATTGGAATAAGAACGGAGGTAAATATTCCCTTACAACAAGCAAAAAGACATGGAACCGCCGACCAAGTCCGATGGACGCCGATAAGTTTGAGAAAACCTTAAACTACAAGCCGTTATCGGCGTTTATCGGTCGTTATCTGCGGTTAAAATTTTTCTTTACGTGTCGTGAGGGTATAGTCATCAAACGAATGACAACCACATTGAATAACCGGACCGGGAATAACATTGCCCGGTTAGCGTCCAAACTTCTATATATCCTATATATATAGAAGTTCAAATCGAGAAAGGATTTCCATGAGAAGAACCATCACGAGCCTCGCCTTTCTCTTAATGGCGGCCTTTCCCTGCGCGGTCGGGTCCCAGCAAGGGGGCCGCCCTCGGGACAACGGCAACAAACAAAACGCCAATGAAAACACGGCCCCTCAAGCCAAGCCTGAACAAAAACCCCAACCTCAACACCAGCCTCCGCCCCAGCCCCAGGCCCAACCCGTTTCCAGGCCCATCCCCCAAACCCGTCCCGCCGCGAGTTCGAATTTTTCCGTTCCCCGCACCGTCCGGCCTTCCACCCCTATCGAGCAATGGAACGAAAACCGGGCGGTTCAAATCAACGTGAGCCAGCCCAGCGGCTCTTGGAATGTCGATGAAAACCCTCCCCAGGTTCAGGTTGAATTCATGCCCCGGGATCTGGCTCCCGGATCGGACAATACCCTTGCCGTAAACCCCGCTCCTCCGGCCGAAACCGTTCCGGCCCTGACAAGCCGCGCGCCCCACCAGCACCATCCCTACCAACCGGGTTATGTGCGCAAGAAATTGCAGAAACTCGGAGTGGCTAGGATCCCCTATCCCCTTACTGATCGCTCGCAGTTTCTGGACGATGACCGGGCCCACTCGATCATTCAAACTCCCCGCAAGGGCCCGGACCATCAGCTCCTCACCGCCCAAGCCCTTTCCCCCCGGGAATACAACGATCAGCTGGTTCGCGGCCCCATGTCCCTGGTCGACCAGGACGATTGGCGCCAATCCATCAATCATTTGAACCTGACTGAAACCAAGCCCAACCACTACTATTGGCACAAGGCCAAGGGTTTTGATTATTGCCACTACCTGGACGTTTCGGGAAATCATTGGTACGGTTGGTATTCGGGAAATAACTACTTCTGGACCCGTTGTTACGGGGACCTCTGGTGGTGGTACGATTCCGATTTCAACCGCTGGTGCTTCTGGAATGAGGGATGGTGGTGGTGGCAGGACCCTTACCATGTGGGCGATCTCTATTTTTACGCGGGCGATCAGTACATCCCCTGCAACTCGGCGAACGACCAGGTAGAGGTCACCACGGCGGACACGCCCCATCCTTCCATATTCGTGAACGACGAGAGCACCCGAAGGATCACGGTCATGGGAAAAGACCAGGACACCTTTCTCTACGACACTGCGGTTCCCGCTTCCTTCAAGCCCGTTTATCTGGCGTCCAAGGTTCAAAATGTGGAATTCAAAAGCCCGGACGAGGGAGGGGCCGAGGAGATCGATCTGACGCTTTCGGACGGAACGATGAATGTTTTCGACCTGCAGGGGAATCCGCTGGAAACCACGGTCAACAGCGCGGCGCACCTTTCTCCGGATGATGGAGCGGGAACGATGCCACTAACGAATCAATAGGTCTTTTGGTTGTCATTACGAGGAGCTACCCCCGAAAGAGCAAGATTGAACGCAAAGAAAAATCCGTTCGCTCTTGCGCCTTCAGTTTCCTTTTACATTTCCCGTAGGAAAAGGCTCCAGCCCCTCCTGAGCCTTTACCCCCGGGCCCGGCGTTTCCGCCGGGCAACCCAGGTATTCTCAACCAAACCTTAGAACGTATAGGCTACGCTGGCGGTCCCGGTTCCTTGGCTGGAAGTCGGCGAACCAACCGTGTTCGTTGCGAAGGCATTATCCGAAGCTCCGTTGTAGCTGGCCATGTCGATACGGCCTTCCAAACGGGCAATCATGTTCGGGGTAAAGTCATGCTCCAGCGTCAAAGTGATTTCTTTGCCGTTGTAAGGATTTCCCGCCATGGTTTCATTTGTCGGGCCGTCCCCATTGCCATATAGCCCGACCGTGTTGTCATTTGTATCGGTCAGAGTTTCCAGGCGAAGGGCCAAGCTGTAATCACTCGCGATCTGGCACTTGCCGTAGAGGGCGATACCATAGTAGCTGGAGGCTGTATCTCCCGAAGGAACCGTTTTATTTCCAAGCTGGGAATCCAGTGCAAAGGACCAGTTGGAATCCGGTTTGTAACCGATGATCAACTCACCCGTGGCGGAAGATTGGGTGGTTAAATACCAGATGGTCGGCCCCATGATTCCATTGAAGGTGAAACTCCACATGGAATCCGGCGCCAGAACCGCTTCCAACCCATAGGTTTTACCCAACAGCGAAGCACCAGTTGTGTTATTGCCGTCCGTAACGTAGCCGGTAATATTAAAGGTTGAAGAAGGGGTGTAGTTAGCGCTAAAACCCGTGTGCCAATAGGGCAAGGCCCCGAACAACAGCGAGTGGCTGTAGTTCATGTTTCCGGTGCTTTCAATCACCTCGTATCCCATCCAGGTAACGAACTTCCCGAAATTGAACGTCCATTGGCCGGGGTTGTATGAAACATAGGCCTGAAGTACATCAATGCCAGGTCCAGAGCCAATCCCCAAGCCGCCGCTTGAAGTGGGAGCTTCTTGACCATAAGCCAAAACCAAATGGCCGCTGGCCTGACCTTGAGTGGCGGTTGCCTTTATTTCCGCCAAACCCAACGTATAAGCATTGGAAGCGGAGTTATACCAGTATCCGTCGGTCGAATTTACCGTCGGGTTGGTGAAGTTATAGGTGTAATACCCATCCACCAATCCATCCACCGTCACGACCGGCGTCGGCACCGCCGTGGGCGTTGCCGCAGCAGCCGGTGTCGTAGCCGCCGTCTGCGATAAAGCTTGGGCCACCACGTTCGAAAGAGCCAACGAGGCCAATAAGCTGAACAACTTTTTGTACTTACTCATCTCATCCTCCTTGAAAATATTTCTTCTCGATCTACGAAAGGCGCCGCAGGGAAGAACCGTTCGCCCTGCAACATGGCCAATGACCAGGTCGCGGTCATGACGGCGGACACTCCCTATCCATCCATATGCGTGAACAGCGAGAGCACCCGATGGACAATGATCATGGGAAAGGATCAGGACACCTTTCTCCACGACACCGCAATTCCCGCTTCTATCAAGTCCGTTTAACTAGCGTCCAAGGTTCAAAATGTGGAATTCAAGAGCCCGGACGAGGGGGGAGCCGAGGAGATCGATCTGACGCTATTGGACGGAACGATGAATGTTTTCGACCTGCAGGGAAATCCGATGGAAACCACGGCCAACAGCGCGGCGCGCCTTTCCCCGGAAAATGGGCGGGAACGATGCCTCCAACGAATCCCTGAAACCTTATGGCTTTCGCTTTCCCCTGATGGATGGCTTGGACCTGCGCCTTTTAACCTTCTTTTTTCCGGAAAGGGGGAGGCGAATTTGCCACCAGCGTCTGAGGGCGATGAGAGACCAGACTCCCTCCACCAAGCCGAAGGGCCAGGCCCCCTGCAGAAAACCATAGGCCGACCCCAAGACACAGGATCCGGCGAAAGCCAGGACGAACCAGGGACTGCGCTGTTCCAGGGCGTAAAAAACGAGCATCAAAGAGACGGCCAGCAAGCCAAACAGGGTCAGCGGATCCATCGTCATTCCTCAATAAGCCGAATTTACCCTTACTCAATCATTAAAAAACACGTAGAAAACGGACAAACCGAGTACCCCTATGATGAGCGTGGCGGGAATCCATAAAGCCCCCATGACCTTTCCGAGCATATAAACAGCCGCCATCTTATTTCGCTGAATCCAAAGCCAGGTTTAGTTTCAATACGTTGACTGCCGGGTCGCCGATGAATCCCAGCCAGCGTCCCTGAGTGTTCTGGGCCACCAGTTCCTTCACCTTTTGAACATCCATGCCACGGGCCTTGGCCACCCGGGTTACTTGGTACTCCGCTGCGGCCGGGCTGATGTGGGGGTCCAGCCCCGACCCTGAGGCTGTCACCAGGTCCATGGGAATGGGTGAATCGGTTTGGTCCGGATGGGCCTTTTTGAGCGCGTCCACCCTTCCCTTCACGGCGTCCAACTGGGCCTGGTTCGTGGGACCCAGGTTGGATCCACCGGAACTGGCGGCGTTATAGGCCTGGGGCGATGTGGCGCTGGGCCGGCCCCAGAAATATTTGACGTCGTCGAAGGGCTGACCGATGAGTTCCGATCCCATGGTTTTTCCGTTCACCACGATCAAACTACCCGAGGCTTGTTTGGGAAATAAAACTTGTCCGAACAGTGTCACCACAGCGGGATAAATCAATCCCACCAAAACGGTAAACACGGCCACAAAAAAAACCGAATTCTTCGTTTGTTTCGCAATTTCTTTAAGCATGAAATCCTCCTTAATTGGTTAAGCCAATCCCAACGAAACCAGGATCACGTCGATGAGTTTGATGCCGATAAAGGGAACGATCAGTCCGCCCACGCCATAGAGCAGAAAATTATTCAAGAGCAGTTGGGAGGCCGAGGCCGGTTTGTATTTGACCCCCTTCAAGGCCAAGGGAACGAGAAAGACGATGATGACCGCGTTGAAAATAACCGCGGAAAGGATCGCCGATTGGGAACTGTGAAGGCGCATGATATTCAATGCGTCCAACTCGGGATAGGTGAGGGCGAAAGCGGCAGGGATGATGGCGAAATACTTGGCCACGTCGTTGGCGATGCTGAATGTTGTCAGCGAACCCCGGGTCATCAAGAGCTGTTTGCCGATCTTGACCACCTCGATCAACTTGGTGGGGTTGGAATCCAAATCCACCATGTTGCCCGCTTCCTTGGCGGCCTGGGTACCCGTATTCATGGCCACCGCCACGTCGGCCTGGGCCAGCGCCGGCGCGTCATTGGTGCCGTCCCCCGCCATGGCCACCAGTCTCCCCCCGGCTTGTGATTCGCGGATGAGCTTGAGCTTGGTTTCAGGCGTCGCCTGGGCCAAGAAATCATCCACGCCCGCTTCCGCCGCGATCGCCGCCGCCGTCAGGGGGTTATCACCCGTGATCATGACAGTCTTGATGCCCATCCGGCGAAGTTCGGCGAAACGCTCCTGGATGCCGCCCTTCACGATGTCCTTCAAATGGATGACTCCCAACACTTTTTTTCCTTCGGCCACGACCAGGGGTGTTCCGCCCAGGCGGGAAATGGAATCCACTCCCTTGCGCACATCCTCGGGATATTTCCCCCCCTGCTCTTTCACATAAGATTCAATGGATTCGGCCGCGCCCTTGCGGATCGCCCTCTTCCCGATATCCACTCCGCTCATGCGGGTCTGGGCAGTAAACGGAACGAAAGTAGCCTTGAGTTCATGGATCTCCTGACCCCGCAAACCGTACTTTTCCTTGGCCAGCACCACAATGCTGCGGCCTTCTGGCGTCTCGTCCGCCAGGGAAGACAATTGGGCCGCCTCCGCCAGCTGTTTGATATCCACATCGGAAGCCGGGAGGAATTCGGTCGCCTGCCTATTCCCTAAGGTGATGGTTCCGGTCTTGTCGAGAAGCAGCATGTCTACGTCGCCCGCGGCCTCAACGGCCCGGCCCGACATGGCAATGACGTTAGCCTGGATCATCCGATCCATGCCCGCGATCCCGATGGCGGACAAGAGACCGCCGATCGTGGTGGGCGCCAGGCAAACGAACAAGGCCACCAACACTGTCACGGTGACGACCTGTCCCGCTCCCGAGACCGCCACGCTATAGATGGAAAAAGGAAGAAGGGTGGCGCAAACGATCAGAAACACGATGGTCAATGCCGCCAAGAGGATGTTTAGGGCGATCTCATTAGGGGTCTTCTGGCGCTTGGCGCCTTCCACCATGGAAATCATGCGATCGAGGAAAGATTCCCCGGGGTCGGACGAAACCTTCACGACCAGCCAGTCGGAAATAACCCGGGTTCCCCCGGTCACCGCGCTTCGATCCCCGCCGGACTCGCGAACCACAGGGGCGGATTCGCCCGTGATGGCGCTCTCATCCACCATGGCGATTCCCACGACGGCCTCGCCGTCGGCGGGAACGAAATCCCCCGCCTCCACCAGCACCAGGTCGCCCTTACGGAGGTCGCCAGATAGGACTTCGGATTGTTTGGAATCCTTGTCGGCCTTGGCCAGCTTCTTGGCCTTTACTTCCTGGCGGCTTTTGCGCAGGGTGTCGGCCTGGGCCTTGCCCCGCCCTTCCGCCATGGCCTCGGCGAAATTGGCGAAAACCACCGTGAACCACAGCCAGAGGGAGACCGCGAAAATGAAGCCGGAAGCAGCTTCCCCTTTGCCGGTCAAGGCCTGCAGCCAAAGCCCGGTCGTCAGGATGCTTCCCACGTAAACCGTGAACATGACCGGGTTCTTGATCATGTGACCAGGGGCTAATTTCTTGAATGATTCGATGATCGCCTTGCGGGTGATCTCCGGATCGAATAACTTATGCGCCTTCGTGTGTTCCGTCATCTTACGCTCTCCTTTTTGCGGGTTGGAGACTTGGGTCTCCGCCCTTTCCATCTTGAGTTGTTTCGGCTTTACCGTTGTCCGCCGGCCGATTGAAGGTCGAGCGGAGGATTTCCGGGTCATTTTCTTTCGTCGCGGCTTGCGCTTCCCATCCATTTTGGACCGTCCTTAGAATCGCCAGTAAAGAAGCGGACCACGCCACCAAAAAAACCGAAACGCGGATATTGTCCAGGGGTGTTGAAGCCCCCCTCATGATCAACCCGATCATTTCCTTTTCGATTGGCAGCATCCCGTTTCCTTATTTTTTACATCTTCAACATTTTCAAGTGTTCCACGATGGGGCCCAAGGCGAGTGCCGGGAAAAAGGTCAAGGCGCCCACGATGACGATGGTCGAAACCAGCATGATGATGAAAAGGAAGGTATGCGTGGGCAAGGTCCCGGCAGTCTCGGGAACAGTTTTCTTTTTCGCCAGGCTGCCCGCGAGGGCCAGGGCCGGAATGGCCAGCCAGAAGCGGCCGAACCACATGGCCACCGCGCCCATCAGGTTGTAAAAGGGCGTGTTGCCGTTGAGTCCCGCGAAGGCGCTGCCGTTATTGGCTACCTGGGAGGTGAAGGCGTAGAGGATCTCGGAAAAGCCGTGCGCCCCGGGGTTGGAGGGCCCCAACTTACCCGCGTCCGTCATGACTCCGAAGGCCGTCAAGATCAGGATGACCATGGGGGGAATGAGAATGATAAGTGACGCCATCTTGATCTCGTAGGCCTGGATCTTCTTGCCCAGGTACTCGGGCGTGCGGCCCACCATGAGCCCCGCCACGAAGACCGCCACAATGACGAAGACCAGCATGACGTAAAGACCCGATCCCACCCCGCCGAACACGACCTCCCCCAGCATGAGCATCCAGAGGGGAACGAAGCCACCCAGGGGCGTGAAGGAATCGTGCATGGAATTCACCGCCCCGCAGGAAGTGCCGGTCGTGGAGACGGCCCAGAAAGCCGAGTTCCCAATCCCAAAACGGACTTCTTTCCCTTCCATGTTGCCGTCGTTGAGGGTCGCCCCATGGGCGCCCACCGTCAACTTGTTCAAGATTGGATTTCCGGTCTGTTCCGAATTCACGCACAGGTAAACCATGGGGAGAAACAGGATCAACATCGCGAAAAGCACCGCCCAACCCTGCTTGCGATCGCCGGCCATGACCCCGAAGGTATAGCAAAGGGCCGCCGCGATAGCCAAAAGGCCCAGCACCTCTAACAAGTTCGTCAGGGGAGTCGGGTTCTCGTAGGGGTGCGCCGAGTTGGCGTTGTAAAAACCGCCGCCGTTGGTGCCCAATTGCTTGATGGCGATTTGGGAAGCCACTGGCCCCACCGCCAGGGATTGTTCCGTGACCACGATATGGGTCATCTCCGGTTTTCCGTCTTTTCCGGTGACCGGCGCTCCCGAAGTCGTGGTCACCGGCTGGTCGTAGGAAGTGGGTTGGACCAGGGTGGCCGTGGGATAAGGCGCGAAGGTTTGGGGCGTTCCCTGTTGGATCAAAGCCAGCGCCATCACGAAGCTGAGGGGAAGGAGGATATAAAGGGTGGTTCGCGTCATATCGACCCAGAAGTTGCCGAGCTTGTCGGTTTGCTTGCGGGTAAAGCCCCTAAAGAATGCCACCAGGGTGGCCATGCCGCTGGCCGCCGAGAGGAAGTTGTGCACGGCCAACCCCGCCATTTGGGTGAAATAACTCATGGTCGATTCGCCGCCGTAGTTTTGCCAGTTGGTATTGGTGATGAAGCTCATCGCCGTGTTGAAGGCCAGGTCCGGCGCCACGGTGGATTGCCCCGCAGGGTTGAAGGGAAGATGCTGTTGGAGGCGCATGATCAGGTAGAGGATGACGCCCCCCACGATGTTGAAAAGAAGCATGGCGAGGGCATAACCCTTCCAGTCCATTTCATCCCCCGGCTTCACGCCACAAAGGCGGTAGACCAGGCGTTCGAGCCACCCCAGCCACTTATCAAAAAAGAAAGGCTTGTTCTCGTAAACCCTGGCCATATAAATTCCCAGCGGCTTTACCAGGACCAGCAGAACCACCATGTAAAACAAAATTTGCGCCCATTGATTCGTCGTCATTTGTTCGTCTCCGTTTTTAAAAGAGGGTTATCTTTCAACTGCGACCTGCCACCTGCTGTGAGCCCTCAAGGCGAACAGCAAGCTTTGGTAGCCCCAATGGATAATGGCCATTGGGGTCAACTGGTTTTAGAACCACTCCGGTTTCAATAAGGCCACTACCAGGTAAACCAAAAGCCCCGCGGACACCAAGCCGCTCACCACGTAAATCGCGCTCATGAGTCACCTCCCATCATCTTGTCCAAGGTGCCAATCAGCCAGATGGTGGATGCCACCAGGGCCAGGAAAATTCCAGCACAATAAAGTTCGAGCATCGATTCCTCCTCCAGTCTCAGTAAAATGCTTCTTCCGTCACATCCCGCTCGGTGGGGGTAGTCAGGCCGCCCATTTCCTTCCGCAATTCTTTTTTGCGGATCCCTTGGGCCAGATAACCCAAGCCCAAAACCAAAGCGCCCCAAAGGGGGGGAATCATTAAAATCAGATATCTTTCCATGGTACGCCCCCTCGTTGAATCCCGCTTCGGCTAATTCCCTGTCTTCGATGAAACATTACAGCGGAACGGGATAAGGATGCTGTTAAGAGGTGTTGGGAATTAGTTAGGAAAAGATAAAAATGGCCGTTTTATTTAGGCTTTTCCTGTCCCCCTTCCCGCAAGAAGCGTAAAATCCTCTCGAACATGAACGGAGGTTCTTGTGCCGATTGAGGTATTTCCTCACGATGATCAAAGACCCGATCCGGACCAGCTTTTAAGACAGGTCCAGGCCGAGGAAAAAGCCCAAAAACGGGGAAAACTTAAGATTTTCTTCGGGGCCGCCCCCGGGGTCGGGAAAACCTACGCCATGCTGGAAGCCGCCCGCGCCAAGAAGGCGGAGGGCCTGGACGTGGTGGTGGGCGTGGTCGAAACCCACGGCCGTTCCGCGACCGCCTCCCTGGCGGAAGGGCTAGAAATTCTTCCCCCTATCGAGGTCGAATATCGGGGCACCCACCTGAAGGAGTTGGACATCGACGGAGCCCTCAAGCGCCGCCCTTCCCTCTTATTAGTAGACGAGTTGGCGCACACAAACGCGCCCGGGTCGCGGCACCCAAAACGCTGGCAGGACGTGGAAGAACTATTGGATTGCGGGGTCAATGTCTATTCGACCCTGAACGTCCAGCACCTGGAAAGCCTCAACGACATCGTGGCCCAGATCACGGGCGTGATCGTCAAGGAAACCCTCCCCGATAAGGTCTTGGAAACCGCCGATGAAGTAGAATTGATCGACCTGCCTCCGGACGACCTGTTGAAACGCCTGGAAGAGGGAAAGGTGTACCGCGCCGACCAGGCCCAAAGGGCAGGCGAGCACTTTTTCCGAAAGGGAAACCTGACCGCCTTAAGGGAGATCGCCCTTCGCACCACCGCCGACCGGGTTAACGACCAGGTTCAGGTGTACCGCCGGGACAAATCCATTACCCAGACCTGGGCCACGGTGGAGCGCCTGTTGGTTTGCGTAGGGCCCAGTCCCTCCTCGGCCAGCCTGGTGAGGGCCGCCCACCGCATGGCCAAGTCCCTGCGGGCCGGGTGGATCGCCCTTTATGTGGAAACCCCCTTCCTGGCCCGGCAAGGCGAGGAAACGAAGGCCAAGGCGGTCCAAAACCTGCGTTTGGCCGAGCAGTTGGGGGCGGATACGGCCATTGTGAGTTCTCCCTCCTTCGCGGAGGAAGTCATCGATTATGCCCGCCACCGCAACGTCACCAAGATTTTCATCGGCAAACCCCCGAAGCATGATTGGCGTTCCTTTCTGCGTCCTTCCCCCGTGGACCAGCTGATTCGCATGAGCGGCGACATCGACGTGTACGCCACCAAGGGCGAATCGGCGGACCCCAGGGAAAAAAAGGTGGCGGCATCCCGAGGCCGCAAGGAACCCTTCAACGCGAAAGGATATTTTTACGCGGTAATGGCGGTGGCTTTGAGCACAGGCCTGGCCTGGACCCTTTACCCCTCGGTCGATCTGGCCAATTTGATCATGGTGTACCTGCTGGGCGTCTTGGCCGTATCGTCCAAGCAAGGGTTCGGCCCCTCTACCACCGCCTCTTTCTTAAGCGTCTTGGCCTTCGATTTCTTTTTCGTGCCCCCCCGATTTTCCTTCGCCGTGGGGGATACCCAATATCTTTTCATGTTTTTCGTGATGCTCCTGGTTTCCCTTTCCATCAGCAACCTGACGGTGAGGGTGCGCCGCCAGGCCCAAGTCTCACGCTTGAGGGAGCGGCGCACCTCCGCCCTCTACGCCCTTTCCCGGGAACTGGCCTCCACCCGCGGAACGGCCGAGCTTTTGGAAATCGCGGTCAAACACATCTCCGAGGTCTTCGAGAGCTCGGTCATCGCATTTCTTCCCAATTCGGAAGGCAGGTTGAAAATACAATGCGGGGACCAGGCCTCCTTCAACCTTTCGCCTAAGGAGATGGGAGTGGCCCACTGGGCTTATGACCTGGGCCAGATCGCCGGACGGGGCACGGACACCCTGCCGTCCACCGAAGCCCTTTACGTTCCCCTCTTGGCTTCGGGCGCGCCCGTGGGAGCACTGGGAGTGAAGCCTAAGGACGCGGAAAGGCTCTTTATTCCCGAACAGCTCCAGCTTTTGGAAGCCTTCGCCCATCAAACCGCGATGGCCGTGGCCGGGGACAAACTGGAGGAAAAACAAACCGAAACCCAGATGCAGATGGAGGCCGAGAAACTCCGCAGTTCACTTTTAAGTTCTGTGTCCCATGACCTGCGCACCCCCCTGGCCGCCATCACGGGTTCCATCTCAAGCCTTTTGGAAAACGGGAAAAAACTGGATGAATCCACCCGGCATGACCTTTTGTTGAACGTACATGACGAGGCCGAACGCATGGAACGTCTGGTGACCAACCTGCTTGAAATGACCAAGCTGGAAGCTAAGGCGGTACGGCCCAAACTTGAAGCCCAGCATCCCGGCGAGGTAGCGAGTTCGGCCCTCATGCGAGTGGAAAAAAAATTGGAGGGGCGGAAGCTGGCGACCCACCTGGCGCCCGACCTGCCTTTGGTTCCCATGGACGCCCTTTTGATCGAACAGGTGTTGGTAAACCTGCTGGAAAACGCCCTGAAATATGCCCCGCCCGAAAGCCCCATCGAGCTTTCCGCGCGGGTGGAGGACACTCATCTAACCCTGGAAGTGGCCGACCGGGGTCCGGGTTTGCCGGAAGAGGACCTCACAAGGGTTTTTGAAAAATTTTACCGAGGACCGCAAAAAGAAATGCGGGGCGGGGCGGGCTTAGGGCTCGCCATCTGTAAAGGCATCGTGGAAATTCACGGCGGGAACATCGTGGCGAAAAACCGTCCCGGGGGAGGGGCTTTGTTTAAATTCACCATCCCTCTTGCGCCCCCGGCTGAATTAAAATGACACATCAGGAGGAAATCGTATGGTCGACACGGGAACTATCTTATTAATTGAGGACGAACTGCCTATTCGCCGTTTCCTGAAACCCACCTTGACCAGTCAGGGCTTCAAGGTTCTTGAAAGCGAGAAGGGCGAGGAGGGTTTGGCCTTGGCCAGTTCCCATAACCCGGATCTGGTGCTTTTGGACCTGGGATTGCCCGACATGGACGGCCTGGAAGTCTTAAGGCGCCTGCGGGAATGGTCCACCGTCCCCGTCATCATCATCACCGCAAGGGGCAAGGAAAAGGACAAGATCGCGGGGCTGGACGCGGGTGCGGACGATTACCTGACCAAGCCCTTCGGCGTGGGCGAGCTCATGGCACGTTTAAGGGTCGCCTTAAGGCATTCCCAAAGGGTCAAGCAGGGCCGGGAAGAGTCGGTGTTTGAGACGCCTGATTTCAAGGTGGACCTGTCCGCTCGGGTCGTGACCGTGCGGGGCAAAGAAGTGCACCTGACCCCCAACGAATACGATCTTCTCGCGGTCTTGATTCGCTTCGCGGGCAAGGTGGTCACGCAAAAACAGATTTTGAAGGAAGTATGGGGACCGGCCAGCGGGGATCAGATCCAGTATCTGCGCATTTATATCTACCAACTGCGCCACAAGCTTGAGGCGGACCCGGATCGGCCCCAGTACATCCTGACAGAATCAGGTGTAGGATACCGGTTGAAAGCTGAGTAAAGTTTTCGATTTGGCATTTGGGATTTTTGATCAACGGTCATCTGCGGACCGCCGACTGTCAACAGTCCTTTACTATCTCAGGACAAGCAGTTTCCCGATGGCCCTGCCCGAATTCGTCGTTACCACCACGTAATAGAGCCCGTTCGCGAGGGGGTTCCCGCCCCTGCCTGTCAGGCTTACCACCACTGCCGTTCCAGATGGAACGGAATCAAACGTCGTGTCCTGAACCTTGCGGAAATTAATCGTGAATATTTCTACCCTTACGTTCGAATACCCCGAATAGGAAGGAGGAAGGATATTTACCGTTGGGTCCGTCACCGGGTTCGGATAGATTCCCACATGGCCCGGCAGGGGCGTAGGCGCCTGGGTGGTCGTGGATGTCGGAGTAAACGTCCAGGTGGGCGTGTAAGTAATGGTCGAAGTGTGGGTGGGAGTATAGGTGTAGGTGGAGGTGAAGGTATTCGTCGGGGTAAAGCTCTTGGTGGGTGTGGATGTGCTTGTTCCAGAAGGCGTCGAGGTGAAAGTTGGGGTGAAACTCTTCGTCGTCGTAGGCGAAGCCGTAGCGGTGAGGGACGCCGTAGGCGTCATCGAATCCGTTGGTGTGAAGGTGGTAGTGGCTGTGGAAGTCCAGGTTGGGGTAAAGGTCACCGTGGGAGTAAAAGAATCCGTTGGGGTTCGGGTCGTGGTCAAGGTGGAGGTGACGGTCGGGCTGAACTGGAAGGTATTGGTGGGGGTTCCTGTATCCGTTGGGCTCAAGGTCGCGGTGGGAGTGAAGGACAGGGTACGGGTGGGTGAAAAAGTAGGCGTGGAAGTAAAGGTTCCCGTGAGGGTAGCGGTATGGGTGGGGGTTAGGGTGAAGGTTGATGTGGGAATAGTCGTATGTGTGGGGGTGGAAGTCATGGACAGGGTCGGGGTGGGGCTAAGCGTCACGGTGTAGGTGAACTGGGGCGTATCGGTGGAAGTGCCGGTAAAGACGCTGGTGGAAGTGTTGGTGGGGCTCAAAGTCGCGGTTGTGGTCTTAGTTGCAGTGGTGGTTGAGGTAAAGACAGCCGTAGCGGTATTTGTAGGCGTAGAGGTGTTCACCGGGGTGGAGGTGGGGCTCAAGGTCGCGGTGGGAGTCGTACTCGAAGTGAAGGTTCGGGTCATCGTCGAGGTCGAGGTAAAGGCGGTCGTGGCCGTGTAAGTCGGCGTGGCGGTGTTTACGGGGGTAGCGGTAGAGGAAAGAGTCGCAGTCATGGTTTTAGTCGCAGTAGTTGTTGAAGTGAAAACGGCTGTGGCCGTGTAAGTCGGGGTGAAAGTGTTTACCGGGGTGGAGGTGGGGCTCAAGGTCGAGGTCATGGTTCGGGTCGAGGTGGTCGTTGAGGTGAAAACGGTGGTGGCTGTCAGGGTGGGAGTGGAAGTCCGAGTGGCGGTCAGGGTATTCGTCGCCGTCGTGCTCGAAGTGTTCGTGGGCGTCGTGGTGCGGGTAAAGGTCATCGTAGTGGTTGAGGTGTTCCCTACCGTGTTGGTCGGGGTGGAGGTGGACGTACGAGTGGTGGTCGTCGTGGAGGTGGCGGTATTCGACGGGGTATTCGTCTTGGTCGGCGTCGCGGTGTAAGCCGAGGTCGCGGTAAAGGTGGGCGTGACCGCGGTGCAGGTGGTCACCACCGCGTTGTCCCGGGTGAAGAGGTAATCCCGTACTTCCCCGGCGGGCGCGAACCACATGCTGTTGTTTCCTGGCACACCATAAGTCGTGTTCAAATGGGTGAAGAGGTCCTGGAGCGTGGTCGCGTTCGTGCTATAGGTGTCGGCAGCGGCGCCGCTGCCCGCCGAGACGCTGTGGGTATATTCAATGAGCCAGGTGTGGGCACTACCCGTCGCTGCGGAAGCCGTTTGGTCCGCAAGCTGTTTCCAGGCCGTATCATCCGTCCCGAACATCCCACCCCGCTGGTATTGATGGTAAGTCAAACCCTGATTCGCATCGATGGTGTTATAGGAGCCTCCCCCACATTCCGAGGAAAGCAAAAAGGAGGGGGGAAATCCCGCGCAAGTATTGGCCGTTGAGTCCTCGTAGGGAAAGACCAGTTGGGTGACGTTGTAACCGGGGAAATTTGTCTGTAGGTAGGTTTGATTCTTGCTCACCTCGGTGCCGATATCTGTGGCGGTCCCATTGCAGGTAAGGGGATCCGGGTGGTCATAGGAATGATTGAGGATGTCCCACCCCGCCGCCCGCAAAGACTGGATCGTAGCCCAATTCATATAATAATTCCCACTCCCGGGTGCCCCTCCCCCGGCGGCCCAGGAAGCCACGACCGCCGAGGCCGCCCTCCAGCCCAACGCGTCCAAAAGAGGTTTTCCATTTTCGTATTGGGATAGCCTGTTGTCGTCAAAGGTAAGGGAATAGGCCCAGTGGAAGTTGTTGTAGAGGGTGGCTTTGGTGACCGCGCCCGTTCCCCCCGCCGTCCAATTCTGGGCGGTTACCACGATGTTGCTGCCGGTGGTGGTAAAGGTGGCTGTCTGGTTGGCGGAACTATAGGTGGCGGTTGTGACAGCGGCCCCATCGGCCGTGACGGCTACCGAGGCGCAGGTTCCCACGTTGACGATCAAGGTGATCTTCTTGTAGTTGGCCAGGGAAGGCACCGCTGAATAATTGACGTTCACGCAGTAGGTCTTATCGGCGGCCCAACTGACGGACACAGCCCCAAGGAAAATGAAGAGGAAAAACAGCTGCGATAGCCAATCGGGAAATAAGGACGGGAGATGGGGGTTTTGTTTTTGATTCATGGTTTATTTACCGGAAGCCGGGTGAAATCCTCCGCTTGAATGGTCAAACCGCCTCGAGCATCGGCAAGTCGGAATTTTTTTTCCTGTTTTTTCGGAGGGCCAAAGCCCTCGCCGTTTGATTGACCTGGTAATTCAGGCTTTTGACGACTTCCAGAACCCTTTTCCGAGTTCCTTCGGTAATTCTCGAATCGTTGCTCAACGCCATGGATACAGTTGATTTGCAGACATTCGCTAATTCAGCCACATCATCCATGGTAGGTTTGCCCTTGTTTGGAGACCCCATTCCGTTCATTTCCGTTTCCGCTTTCTTCGGGTTATTTTCACCCTCTATTTCAGCAGGAGTAGTTTCCCAATGGCCCTGGCTGAATCCGTCGTCACTACCACGTAATAAAGCCCATTGGCGAGGGGATTGCCCCACCGGCCTACCAGCCGAAGGGTGATGGCCGTCCCTGAGGGCACCGAGTCCTCCGTAAAGTCGATCACCTTGCGGAATCCCAGCGTGAAGACCTCGATCCGCACGTTGGAAAAGCCCTGGTAATAAGGCGGAAGGATATTGACCGTTTCTCCTGGCGCGGGGTTGGGGTAGATCCCCACATGACCCGGCAGGGGCGTGGGTGCCTGGGTGGTCGTGGAGGTGGGGGTGAAGGTCCAGGTGGGTGTAAAGGTATGCGTCCATGTGTTGGTGGGAGTGAAGCTAGAAGTGGCAGTGAACGTGTTGGTCGGGGTAAAACTCTTGGTAGGTGTAGAGGAGCTCGTTCCCGTGGACGTGGCGGTGAACGAGGGTGTGGACGTGGAAGAGGCTGTTGGGGTGGAAGTGGGTGTCCAAGTGTGGGTCGGCGTTAAGGTGAAGGTAGTTGTGGAAGTCAAAGTCGGGGTAGAGGTCACCGTGGAGGTGAATGTGTCCGTCGGGGTCCAGGAGAGTGTTGGCGTGTGGGTGATCGTGGGGGTGAACTGGAAGGTATTGGTGGGAGTGCTGGTAAACGTCGGGGTGTTGGTGCGGGTAAAGGTGGTGGTCGTGGTATAGGTGGGGGTCGAAGAGGGCGTAAAGATGTTGGTGGGAGTCGGGGTCGGGGAGTTGGTGCGGGTAAAAGTTGAGGTCGGGGTATTGGTGATGGTCGAAGAGAGCGTGAAGCTGTTGGTGGGAGTCAGGGTCTTGGTGATAGTAGGGGTGAAGGATTCGGTCGGGGTGTTGGTCACGGTGGGGCTTAACGTTACCGTGGGGCTGAATTGGAAGGTATTGGTCGGGGTGTCCGTAAAGGTGGAGGTCGTCGTATTGGCCGGCGTATAGGTTGAGGACGGCGTCGCCGTCCGGCTGGCCGTCGAGGTCCAGGTTGCCGTGGCGGTGGGAGTAGGAGTCGAGGTGAAAACCGACGTCGAGGTGTTCGTCTTGGTGGAGGTGGAAGTGAAGGTGGGGGTTAAGGACGCGGTGGCCGAGAAAACCGGGGTAACCGTAGAAGTGACCGTCGAGGTGAAGGTCGGGCTATTGGCGGGGGTGTTGGTCTTGGTGGCGGTCGAAGTTCCTGTAAATGTGGCGGTGAAGCTCGCGATCGGCGTGTTGGTCTTGGTCGGAGTCGAGGTGGAAGTGAAGGTGGTGGTATTCACCGGGGTGTTCGTGAAGGTGAACGAATTGGCCGGGGTAAAACTTGAAGTGGGAGAATTGACGGGAGTTGAGGTGGAGGTCGCCGTATTTGCGGGTGTGGAAGTGCGGGTGGGGGTGGTGGTACTTGTCACCGTCGGGGTAGCGGTATTGGCGGTGGTATTGGTCGACGTGGGGGTGAGGGTGGAGGTAACCGTTCGGGTGGCGGTCGAGGTGACGGTCGCCGTCAGGGTATAGGTCGCGGTCGAAGACGGTGTCCTCGAGGGGGTCGGGGTATACGTTGGCGTTCCTCCAGGGCAATAGGCCCCCAGAACTTCCACATTGTCGAGCTGAAGGTTGTAGGTGCCCCCGGCCACACTGGCCCACTGGAACATCGAAACTTGGCTGGCCGAAAATGTTTCCGGTGTGCCGAAACCCCTCTGGGTGAGTTGGCTGAATAGGACCGTTACGGGCGTCCAGGCCGCTGAAGCGGTGAAACTTACCCCGAAATTGTCCCCATCCGTCACGGCCGGAATGGCCATCTGGAACCAGTAGGTGCCGCTTCCCTTCGCGTAAAACACGATGCCGCCGCTATAGGGGCTCAGATCCACGGTACCGCCCAAGGGGCAGGAAATGCCCCCATAGTTGCTGACCGATCCCGAAGCGCTCAAGCTGTGCGCAGTCGAACCAGGCGCGCCGCCGGTGGGAATGGTGAGGTTGATCGTGGTGTTCGCGTCGCCGTAGGTGACCCAGCTCCCTCCCCAATTGTTCACGGTGTTCCCATCCTCGAAATCGTCGATCATGCAGAAGGCACCCGGGATGGGGGTGGGCGTGCGGGTGAAGGTGGCCGTCGGGGGTAGGGTATCCGTAATGGTCGCGGTCGGCCCCACGGCCCCGATGTTGCCCACGAAGGTCGTGATGCTCTGCGCGGTCAGGGTGTAGGTGAAGGTGTTCCCGTTGACGGGAATCGCCGTCAGGCGGGTCAGGTTATTGCTGGGGTCCGTCACCCAGGGCGTCACCGAAGTCACGGTAATTCCGTTGAAGGTAATGGGCTGGGACACGGTCGAGGTATTGACGTTCATGGCCACCACGACCACCGTGGTGGGATTGGAAGACGCATTTTCGAAGGCCGAGACCGAAACGCCCGTTGATGGCACTTCCGTCGCGCCGATGCGGTAATAGCCGGGCCGGACAAATCGGCTCCAGTTGCCCAGGCACCAGAGCTTCTTGGTGGAAGCATTGTCCGAACCGATCAGGGACTCGTTAGTGCTCCCGCTGGCGGGGTACAGCCACCAGGCGTGATAGGCATTCATGCTGGCATCCACGATGCATTGGTGCAGCCAACCCGCGACCTGGAGCCCCGACTTCATGGTGGTGTCATTGGCGGCCCCGCTCACGTCCGACATTTCGGTCTCCCAACTCTCCTGATTGGTCAAATGGGAAAAGCCGGCGCCGGCGAGAGAATAGGGAGTCGCCCCATTCAAACCGTAGAGATGATTACCGATGACGGAGACATAGGGCGCGTTCGTCGCGTCGTCCATGGCGGTAGTCGCCAGGGCTTTGTTATCCGCAAAACTTTCGGGAATCATGATCTTGGTGCTGAGTCCTGCGGTCTGAAGGGCCGAATGAAGGGCCCCGACAAAGACGTCAAACTGGCCCGCAGTCCATTCGTTGGACTCATAGGTAGGGTTCCAATCCGGTTCGTTTTGCGGGGAGACCGCCATGATCTGCACCCCGGTACTGGAGATTTGGGTGTTGGCATATTTGATGTAGTTGACGAGATAACTGGCGTAATCGGTATCGTTGCCATTAGGCGCCCCGCTGGCCGCGCCCAAAAAGTTGTTATTGGAGCTGCCCCAGCTTGATCCCGAGACACGGTCGTTGTTGGGAGGCGCCCATTCAGTGCACCAGACCTGGGTGACACCCAGGGCGATGGCTTGTTTCATGACGGCCGTTTCCCCCGGGTCTGAGATACTCGTGGTGGTGTTGGTATAGGGGATATGGCAGCGAAGCATCGACATTCCGATGCCGTTGGGGTTGTTGCCCGTCATGCCGGTGGAATCCCAATACCAAGTCGCCAGCTGGGTGGAATAGGCGCTCTCATGCCAAGCGCTGCACGCTCCGAAACCTCTTATATATTGGTTGGTGACGGTCGCGTCGATGGTGGCCGTTCCGGCCCAAAGAGGTAGGGTGGAAGAGAAAACCAGGAATAAGTTTAAAACCGTTACATATTTTTTCATCACGGACTATTCCTCGTAAGGGCCGGAGGCATCCGGAACCTTTTTCCCCAGTTTTCGGGCGATCCAGCGGTTTCAAAACGATTTCATGAAAGCGAATAGCGCTTTTAATCAACCATTTGTTCTTGATGGAAAAATACCGCCAGTTAGGAGGGCGCACAATAGCGGGAGCCAAATCCATGGACCGAAAACATCAAAAAACGGGTCTTTTATTTCAATCGATTCCGAACGACACAACGTTCGAATTTTTCGTTTAACTTCTCTGGGATTTTTTCCGGAATTCCTGGGGGGATTGACCCATTTTCCGCCTAAAGAAGCGGGCGAAGTGGGAACCGGGTTTGAACCCGCATGATTTGGCCACCTGGGACACGGGCAGGCTTCCCGTCCTCAAGAGCCGTTTCGCCTCTTCCATGCGGAGCGCCTGGAGATAGTTCTCCAGGCCCACGCCCGTGGCTTTCTTGAAATGACGGCTCAGCGTGGCGGCCGATACGTTCACCAGCCGGGCGAGCTTGGCGACCCTCAGGGGTTCGCGGAAATGGACGTCCAAATGGTTCCGAACCTTCTCCATGGAATAAGCCGACTTCAGTTCCCCCGGGCCTTGCATGAGCCGCAAGAGTTTCTCCAGGGCGTCCTTGAAGCTGAAGATCATCTCCTGCGTGGTCCCGGCCTTCTCCAGTGAGAGAATGAGGTTCTGGTGCAATTGGTCGGCTTCCTTCCCGCTCAAATCCGTCCGGGCGCGGATCGTGTCCCGCATCTGGATGAGGGCGTACTGGAGATGCAAGCGGATGCCATCCGGGTCGTGCATGGAGAGGGTCAGCACCTGCTTCAGGAAATCATCCAAGACCGCATCCATTCCGGACAAGGACGAGGTCTCGACGCGATGTTGGAGTTCCCTTAAGAGGCCGGATATCTCCAGGATTCCATCCGAAGCCTCCGAGACGGCCGGTTTGTAATGGACCACTTCACGGCCCGACTGCCGGCCCAAGTGCAAGGCCAGCACCGCCTGCTGGTAGGAAGGGAAAAGCGTCTCGCCCGGCGTGACGGTTTCACCGACCCCGACCAGGACCGGCCCCTCCAGTTCTTCCTTCGCGAAAGCGTGGATTTTCTCCGCCGCCGCCTCGATCTGGGCGCGCCGTTGCGGCCGGCTTTTGGAAGGATCGGCCGAGGTAATGAAAAGGGCCCCATAGTTCCCCAGCGGCCCGCCCACCGTCTGGGGGATCGTGCGGGCGAAGCGGAAGCTCCGGCGTTGGAAGCGGTAGACACGAAACATTTCCTCGATCGGGTCGCGTTTCTTCCCACGGACACTCAAGGGGATGGCGGTCAGGACCGTCGTCGGCATCCGATCAATGCCCATGTCGGTGCGGATCCAGTCCATCTTCGGGACCCCGGTGTTCCAGAGGGGTGTGGCCTGACGGGTGGGCAGCCCTAAGGCCCACTCCATGAAATAACTGTGGGGAAAATGTTTAGAGAAAATCTTGGTCGAGAGTTCCTGGAGCCGCTGAGGGGCCTTGGGGAGTATTCCATGGACCAGGACATTCGCGAACAATTCCATCGCTTCCCGGTAAGCCGAAAGAACCGGGCCTTCCAGGACGGGGGTATCGAGCATCACGCGGACGAACTCACGGAATTCGGGATTTTCGGGAGCCGCGGTCTGGCGGGTCAACTGGCCCCAACTCGCCTTCAAGAGCGGATAGGTCACCTCCTCCTTCGCGAAGGCGCCGGAGAGAATCGTCCCGAACCGCACCTTCCCGCGCCGAATGGGCATGAATAGATCATAGAAGCCCAGGGTCTCCAGGAGTAGCGGTTCTTCCTTCCCGTGCATCCTCTCGTACTCGGGGTCCGTAAGCTTGTCCCAATTGAAGGTTTGCCCGTATTTCTTCTCGAAATCAAAAAGCGAGGCGTTACGGCGGTGGTAGTTCGCGGCCAGCCATCCTTCCGTGCCAGACCCCGGGTCCTTGGTGATGATGAAACAATTCAGGTCGACGTAATACCTAAGGATATTGAGGAACCCTTCATATCCGATCAGGTTCTCGAACACCTGGGAGGTTTGCGAGGAACGGGGTGTCATGACCCCAAGTTAACCCCCTTTCGGGAAAATAGTCACGAAAGTTTTAGGGCTAGAGTGGGATGCATCCGGATTTGAGAGGTGGGGAAAGAATATTGGCTGGCCGACTGATGTCACAAACCGAAGGCGAAGATCGCTGGTGCAGATTCATTGGAAGTCTATGATAGGTCTTCCCCGAGCAGAGGGACTTGAGAAAACAACGGGGATTAACCTTTTTTTCTACGATCATGTCTACGTCGGGCATGTTTTTTAAACTTTTCTTAAAGTTCCCGAGTTCCATAAGTAAGTGCAACACTTAGTGCCAGAAGAAAGCCGCCTCCATAGGATAGGCGGCCATGAAAAAAAACTACAAGCATTTAAGCGTTGAAGAAAGAGATCACTTG
>Ga0182030_10001025_pt1 | contig 56284 bp, 53 predicted proteins | sample 812S3MmetaG_FD_121299 | JGI IMG/M metagenome (GOLD analysis project Ga0182030, IMG submission 121299) | Permafrost microbial communities from Stordalen Mire, Sweden - 812S3M metaG (Illumina Assembly) | ecosystem: Environmental > Terrestrial > Soil > Wetlands > Permafrost | place: Sweden...
AATCTCGACAATCCCGGCGCGTATAACGACGCACTACGACAATTTTCACAAAGGCATGCAGGGCTCCCTGCGGCGATGAGATCCGTCCTATGAGTAAAATACTGGTTCTTTACTACAGCAGCTATGGGCACGTGGAGCTGATGGCGCGAGCGCAGGCGGAAGGGGCTTGCCGGGTTGCGGGCGTTCACGCGACGGTCAAGCGGGTGCCCGAGCTCACGCCGCCGGACATAGCCAAGGCGGCCGGCTTTCTTCTCGATCAGAGCGCACCGGTCGCGCAGCCGGACGAACTCGAACACTATGACGCCATCATTTTCGGCACACCGACGCGCTTCGGCAACATGGCGGCGCAAATGAGAAATTTCCTGGATCAGACCGGTCCGCTCTGGGCGCGCAATGCGCTGGTGGGAAAGATCGGCAGCGTTTTCTGCAGCACGGCGAGTCAGCATGGGGGCCAGGAAACCACGTTGACATCGTTTCACACCACGCTGTTCCACCAAGGGATGATTGTCGTCGGCCTGCCGTACACCTTCAAGGATCTGACGACCCTGCGAGAAGTCACCGGAGGGACGCCGTACGGAGCGAGCTGCGTGACCGGCTTCGGAGCGGAGCTGCGTATGCCGACGAATTTGGAGCTCGAGATGTGCCGTTTTCAGGGCGAACACGTCGCCACCATCACCTCGCATCTCGTGAAGGGTGCAGGAGTGCTTTCATGAAATTGCTACCCACGACCATCGTCGGCAGCTATCCCCAACCGGAGTGGCTCATCGACCGCTCCAAGCTGGCCGGACGATTCCCGCCCCGCGTACGCGCCCGCGAATTGTGGCGCATTGCGCCAGAGTTTCTCCAGGAGGCGCAAGACGATGCCACGATCATGGCGATCAAGGCCCAGGAAGACGCCGGGATCGACATCATCACCGATGGGGAAATGCGGCGAGAAAGCTATTCGAATCGATTCGCCACCGCGCTCGATGGGGTGGATATCGACAATCCCGGAACGGCGCTCGATCGCAGCGGACATCCCAATCCAGTCCCCCGAGTCGTCGGGACCATACGGCGCAGACACCCCGTGGAGGTCGAGGACGTCAAATTTCTACGCCGGCATACCAGCCGGCCGATCAAGATCTCCATACCGGGTCCATTCACCATGGCCCAACAGGCGCAAATCGATTTTTACGGCGGCAGCCGGGAAGCGGCGGCGATGGATTACGCCGCGGCCTTGAATGACGAGATCCGCGATCTGTTTGCCGCGGGCGCCGATGTCGTGCAAATCGATGAACCCTATATGCAAGCGCGCCCGGAAGAGGCGCGAGCGTGGGGCCAGCGGGCACTGAATCGGGCGCTCGACGGCATCGACGGTGTGACGGCGGTACACATCTGTTTCGGCTATGCAGCCATCATTCACACACGTCCCAGCGGCTATTCATTCCTGCCTGAACTTCAACAATGTTCGTGCCATCAGATATCCATCGAGACGGCGCAGTCCAATCTGGATTGCTCGGTTCTTGCCTCGCTGACCGGAAAGACCATCATGCTCGGTGTGATCGATTTGTCCGATATGAATGTCGAAACGCCCGAGCAAGTGGCCGCCCGCATTCGCCGCGCGCTGCCGTTCACTGATCCCAAAAAAGTGATCGTATGCACCGACTGCGGAATGAAGTATCTGCCGCGAGAGGTTGCCTTCGGAAAAATGAAGGCCATGGTCGATGGTGCGAGCATCGTACGGCGGGAGCTTGGGTGAGTTCGAGGCCGCAGCCGCATCAACGCGCAAGCTGAACCATTGGCCATGCCCTGGCCATCTTCCAATCGCGCATCATGCTTTGGGGCGAGATATTCAGCACTTCCGCCGCCCCCTCGACGCTGAGGCCGTCGCTCTCGCCATCGAAGACCAATACGGATGCGCGCCTGGATAATCTGCACGCCGATCCCCGCTTCGATGAACTCGAGCGCCGCGTCGGGTTGCCCATTCGGAACTGAGGAGAGAATCCGGTATTATTCACGTCCTGGCTTACAGTTTGGTCAATACAGGGAGGGTACGGTGATGAAGCTCGACACCTGCACAGCCTTGCTGATCATTATCGCGGCGAGCGGATGCGCGGCGAGCGGCGGTCAACGCGATTCTGTCTCCGCCCCGGCTCCGTCCGGCGCCGCGGCCGCTCCCAACTCTGTGCCGATGCCGCCGCTCAATGCGCCGTCGGCATCGACGAAGCGGCTCATTCTGAACATGACCGGTCCTGCCATCGTCACCCAAGCGAAAGACTGGCCTGCATTCCAGGAGGAATGGCGCGCCACTTTCGCCGACCATGCCAAGGAGGCCGGCGTGGCTTTCGATGTGCAGAAGGGCGAGGCTCGATCGACCGGCGAAGCAGGAACGCTGCTGCAGGTTTACGTCAACGATTACCGGATGGTAGGCATCGGCGCGCGCGTTTTCTTCGGCGTCATGACGGGCAATGCCTATATCGACGCTAAAGCCAATTACACCGATTTGAATGACGGCGCGGTGTTCGGCGAGCGAACCTACAATACGACGTCAACGGCTTGGGCAGGGGTTTTCGCAAAAATGACGCCGCAGCAGGTAGATGCCATTGCTTCCAGTGTTTTTGGAGAGTTGGCGTCAGCGGCGTCTGAGTAGCGAATTGCTTTGCTTGGGGAGGAGCGGGCCGGCACACCCGGCCGGCGCATTCCCGACCTATAGCTTTTGCACGACCACCCGTCCTTGTGCGTTTACATAGATGTGATACCGATTGCCGTCCTTGCATGAGGCCGTGTAATCGCTGTCCTTATTGCGTTTCGTCTCGATCAATCGATCGCAAGGCATTCCCTGCAAGGCGATCGTCGCCTTCAAATCCTTGCCAAGCGATGCGTCGTCGGCGGCAAGCGACGGGGCTGCACCCAAAAGCAAGGCGACGATCGGGGTAACGGCAAAAATGCGCAATGTCATGACATCTCCTTGGAATTCAATTAAATCTTCGAGAACTTGTCAGGATCCGCGAGAATGCTCCAAATCGCCTCTCGCGAGGATTGGATGGCCGACGCGAGCGACGGATCCACATCCTGCAACAAACTCAGCACCTTGAGCAGCAATAGATCGTAGCGCTGCCTCAATGCGGCGGGCGGCCGCTTGTCCGGTCCGCGGTATAGCGCGCGAAAGGCATCGAGCAAATCATCGACCTGATTCTTGAGCGAGAGCTTCGTGAAGACACCGATGGCGCGGGTATCGCGAAGGCGCTGCTCCAGATCGGCCAGATTGAGGGTGGGCGACGCTGAGGGCGGTGCCGCCGACGGCGGCGATGACGCCTCGAGCGGCGGCTTTTTTGCGGCCGCCACCGGGGCCGCCGTCGATCGCGGTGCGGCGCTCGGCGGCAGCCGCGGCGGTTGTGATTGCGGTGGCGTTTGCGGTTGGGTTGGCGTCGGTGACGGCGGTGGCGTTTGCGGGGTTGGTTGCGGCGGCTGCGCCGTGGACTGCATCTGGGCGGGCGCCGGTTCTGCGACTTGCGCAGCAGGGGGCTGGATGGCCGTCGGCGGTGCCTTGGGCGACGCGCAGCCCGACACCGCGAGAACCGCAAGAAATCCTGCAATCGCCTGTAGGCGCATCAACGGCTCCGTCTATCAGGCCTGATTTACTCGATCCTACACCATGGAAGCGATCGCCACGGCATCGACCAAGTACGGCGCTCGCATTGGCAGCGAGTCCTGCGCCGGTATCGCATGGTCGCACTCCCCGGGCGCAGCGATAACGAGCCAAAAAGAGCTACTCGAAGGCCTTGCTCGTGTGGCCGCTCATGCGACCGTTCAACCAGGCGCTATGACCGTTCATCACAAATGAACTGACGCGCATATCGGGTCGATGTACCCTTTCGCCGTTTCGTGGAAACCACAGTCCCCGCCGGCGGCCATTGGAGAGAATCAGATGTTCGTTAGGATCGCTGCGGCCATCATGGCCGCGACCGTGTTCATGGCGGCTTCTGCGGCCTTTGCCGCGACCCCGAAAGAGGCGCCCGAGCCGTCCCTTGCGAACCCCTGCAATTGTCACTCCCTCGACGCGAACGATCTGGAAGCCTGGTTGGACGGCCTGGTTCCTTATGCGCTGAACAGCGGCGACATCGCAGGGGGCGTGGTTGTCGTGGTAAAGGACGGAAAGGTCCTCCTCGAAAAGGGCTTCGGCTACGCCGATGTCGGAAAGAGGATTCCCTTCGATCCGCAACGAACCATGACCCGAGCCGGCTCGACGTCGAAACTCTTCACATGGACGGCGGTGATGCAACTGGTCGAGCAAGGCAAGCTCGATCTGAACCGGGACGTCAATGACTACCTGGACTTTAAGATTTCTCCCGGCGCCGGAAAACGCATCACGATGCTCGACTTGATGAATCATCGGGCCGGATTCGAGGAGGGACTCAAGGACATCCTCACGACCGATCCCCGCAATTTGGAATCGACGGAGACCTACCTGAAGCAACATCTGCGACCGATCCTGTTTGCACCGGGTACGGTACCGGCTTACTCGAATTACGGTGCTGCCTTGGCGGGCTACATCGTCGAGCGGCTGTCGGGCGAGCCCTTCGAGCGGTACGCCGAGCATCACATTTTTGCGCCCCTCGGCATGGCGCACACGACTTTCGATCAGCCGCTGCCCGATCGGTTCAAGGATGCCGTTTCGCGCGGCTACAGGACGGCGACCCCGCCGCCGCAACCCTATGAGCTGGTGGTCACGCGGCCGGCGGGCAGCCTGGCGACGACGGGATCCGACATGGCGCGTTTTATGATCGCCCAGTTGCAGCAAGGGCGTCTGGATGATTACCAGTTGTTGAGCAGTCAAACCATCCGGCTCATGCAGAGTCCTTCGGAATCGGGGTTGGCCGGGTTCGGCACCATGGCTCACGGCTTCTTCTACGACCATAAGAACGGACATACGGTCATCGGCCACGGCGGCGACACGGTGCTGTTCCACACGGAATTCGATTTGCTGCCCGAGGAAGGCGTCGGGATTTTTTACAACTTCAACAGCAGGGGACGCGAGAGCGCGGTCTATGGTTTGAGGAAATCGCTGTTCGACGGGTTCATGGATCGCTACTTTCCGAATTCGGCGCCCCAGCGCGGCCTGCCGACCTTGGCCTCGGGACCGAGCGACGCGCTGAAGATTGCAGGCCGCTACCAAAGCTCGCGCCGCCTCGAGCACGGCTTCTTGAGTGTTTTCTATCTTCTTCAGCAATCGGCGATCGCAGCAAACCCCGATGGAACCATCGAAGCGCCCAATATCCTGGGCTCGGGCGAGGACACATTCCACGAAGTAGGCCCGAACCTTTGGCAAATGGCCGGCGGCACCCGCCAGCTGGCGCTTCAATCGGTCGATGGCGTCAAAACCGTCATCGACAGCGAGGATCCGACATCAGTCCTCCAAGCCGCGCCCTTGATCCGATCGGCATCGTTGAACCTCACGGTGCTGATAGGTTCGCTCATCGTCCTCGCGGTCAACGTCATCGCTTGGCCGGTCTCGTGGATGGTGAGACGCCGTCTGGGGGTTCAATCGCGCGATTCGGCGGAGCTGCGCCGCTTGCGGTTCTTCACCAGGGTTGCAGCGGCCTTCGACGTGCTGTATCTGGCGGCTTGGATGTGGCTCCTGAAGCCGGTCCTCAGCCTTGACCTTCAACTGTATTCGACCGCATCCGATCCGCTGGTTCGCGCGCTGCAATGTGCGGGTCTCGCCGCGATTGCCGCGGCCGCATTCGGCATCTTTAGTGTCTGGCGCGCATCGAAGCTGCGCGGCTCGAGGCTCTACCAAATCTGGAACGCTGTGTCGGCAGCGGCCATGCTCGGCGTCGTGTGGTTCGGATTCATGGGACACCTGATCGGTTTCGATTTGAATTACTAGGGTGTTGTTCGTTCACGGAAGAGCCGCGCCTGACGCCTTGAGATTTCCACCTCGGGACCGCCCCGCAGCTGTACGTGAAGCCGGCCGCCAACGCCCAGGTGCACGTTTTCGATGAACTCGAGATTGATGATCTGCGAGCGGTTCGCGCGAAAGAAGAGCTTGGGTTCCAGCCGTTGCTCGAGCGTGCTGAGGGGGTGGCCCACGAGGGGCTGCATTTTGTCCCACGAGAGCCGCACGTAGTTGTTTTCCGCGCTCAACAGGCGAACTTCGCGCAGGGGTACGAACCAGCAGCGCGACCCATCTCGAACGAACAGCCGTTCGAGCACTTGTGGTTGCGGCGCGGGCAGCGCGGCAACTCTGGTGACCCGTTGCAGCGCCGCGGCGAGCCGTTCAGGCTCGATGGGTTTCAACAGGTAGTCGAGCGCATTCACCTGAAAGGCACGCACCGCATGCTCATCGTAGGCGGTGGTAAATATGACGTCGGGCACTCGATCCAAACGGGCGAGCAAATCGAAGCCGCTGCCGCCAGGCATACGAATGTCGAGAAAAATCAGATCCGGCGATAGTGCCTCGATCGCGGCCGCCGCTTCGACGATATTCGACGCCTCCCCGCAAATTTCAACCCACGGAAACTCGGCCAGCAGACGGCGCAGCTCCCGCCGCGCCAGTGCTTCGTCGTCAATGATGACCGCCTTCACGTGGGCGGGGAGAGCCGAACTCGCGCCAGGGCATGCTTGGGATGGGAAAGATCCAGATCCAGCGTCGCCCGCGGTCCGAAGAGCAGGAGCAGGCGGCTTCGCGCGTTGCAGATGCCGATACCCTCTTGCGCGGCCGCCATAAGATGCTCGGGACGAGCATTTTCCACTTCGAGCACCAGCGCCCCCTCGACAAATCCCGCGTAAATCCGCAGTGTGCCACCCGCGGTCAGCTCCGCGATACCGTGCTTGATGGCGTTCTCCACCAGCGTCTGCAGCAGCATGACCGGAATTCGGCTATCGAGGGTTTGGGGATCGATGTCCCGTTCGACCCTCAAGCGCTCGCCCAATCGCAGCGCCTCGATCCCCAGATAGTCCTCCACCATGGCGAGTTCCTGCTGTAGAGAAACCAGATCGTCCTGCCCGGCACCCAGCGCGTATCGCAGCACGCGGGCGAGCTGGGTCACGGCTCTCTGCGCCGGTTCAGGTTCGTCGGCGATGAGAGCGCGTACGGTATTCAAGGCGTTGAACAGGAAGTGCGGATTGAGCTGCGACTTGAGCAGCCGAAGTTCGGAGGCTTGCAAGGCGCGCGCAAGCTCCGCTTCGTGCAGCTCCGCCGATTTACGACCGCGAACGGCCAGCGCAACAAAATACAACGCGCTCCAGAGCGCGAACAGCAACATCCAATTGAGCAGCTGCACCAGGAAAGGGACGAGCGGCTGCAAGGCAGGCAGCCGGACCACCAGTTCGTCGCTCCGCCACGCGGCGAATCCCAGGACCGTCGTCAACAGCGCCGCGAGCGCGCCAATGACAAGGCTTGCGGCGAATATGCGGGTCATGCGCGCGCCCAAGGGCAGTGTCTGCCAGCCGCGGCGGCGAATCAAAAATCGGAGCGCATGACTGAGTGCGAGGCCGAGTACGCTGACAAAGGCCATCTCCGCGGCGGCCCGGCGCCATGGGAGGTGGATCATGAGGGCGGCTGCAACAGCGTTTGCGGTGCCGTACCCGCTCCACGCGAGGCCCTGGACCAGCCAGTAGGCGGGGGAATTTTTCACCGTGCAGGCGCGCTCGTTGCAATCTAGAGGACGCAGTTTACCGCGCAGACTGGCGCCGTCCGTCGGATTAGTGGCGAACGGCTGGAAACGCCCGGCGAACGGTCTAGTTCGACGACTTGATGAAGTCGACGAACGCGCGTAAGGGCGCGGGCAGCAGGCGTCGGCCGGGATAATAAAGAAAAGGCCCGGAAAAACGCTGCCACCATGGTTCAAGGACGGGTTCGAGAGCACCGCTGTCGAGATGCGGGCGCAGCCAGTCCTCAAAGAGGTAGACGACGCCGGTACCCGCAATCGCCGCCTCGACCACCAAGTCGGTCGCCGCACCGATCTGCACGAGCAGTGGTCCGGAAGGATCGACCCGCACCACCTCATCGCCATGCTCGAACTCCCACGGCGACATTGCGCCGCTCGCGAATCGGCCGCGCAGACAGGCGTGTCTCAGCAGATCACGCGGATGCGCCGGTCGGCCGCAACGATCGAGGTAGGCGCAAGATGCGGCGGCCGCGAAACGCTGAACCCGAGGACCGATCGGCACCGCGATCATGTCCTGTTCGAGCCGTTCGTCGTAGCGGATGCCCGCGTCGCACCCGGCGGCCAGCACATCGACGAAACCGTCTTCGGCAATCACCTCCAATTGGATCTCCGGATAGGCGGCGAGAAAGGGAGAAACGATTGCGGGCAACACCAAGCGTGCAGCGCTGACGGGAACGTTGAGGCGCAATGTGCCCGCCGGCCGGCTGCGAAAGCCATTCACCACGTCGAGCGCGGCTTGCACCTCATTCAGGGCAGGTCCAAGCCGCTCGACCAAGCGCTGACCGGCTTCGGTCGGGACGACGCTGCGCGTCGTGCGGTTGAGGAGGCGGACTCCGAGTTGGGCTTCCAGCCGGCGGACCGATTCACTGAGTCCGGAAGCGCTGCCACCGGTCGCCCGCGCTGCGCCGCGAAAGCCCGCGGCCCGAGCTACCGCCAAGAAGGCATTCACGTCATTGAGATCGATATCCATTGTTCGAAATACCGCACGGCCTGTGCGGACTATACTCGATTATCGAACAAGCGGCGGGCGGGTAGCATCCGGGGACATCAACGAATAGGAGGATTACCCCCGTGTCCAGCACCACTCAATCCAGCCCCTTCAAGCTCGGCAGCCGCTCGGTGAACCGGCTTGGTTATGGTGCAATGCAACTCGCCGGGGCCGGAGTATTCGGTCCTCCCAAGGATCACGGCGCCGCTCTGGCGGTACTGCGAGAAGCCGTTGCAAGCGGGGTGAACCACATTGACACCGCCGACTTCTATGGCCCGCATGTCACCAATCGCATCATCCGCGAAGCGCTCCATCCTTATCCCGATGATCTGACCATTGCGACCAAGATCAGCGCCCGGCGCGGCGAGGATGGTTCATGGATCCCAGCCTTCTCACGAGAAGAGCTGACCGCGGCAGTCCACGACAATCTACGCAATCTCGGCTTGGATGTGCTCGACATCGTCAATCTGCGGAGCATGCTCAACGTACTTCACCCGATGGAGGGGTCGATCGAGGCGCCGCTCTCCGTTTTGGCCGAGCTCCAGCAACAGGGTTTGGTGCGTCATATCGGGCTGAGCAACGTTACCTCCGCGCAGGTCGTGGAAGGTCGCCGCATCTGCGATATCGTCTGTGTGCAGAACCACTACAATCTGGCGCACCGCACCGATGATGCGCTGATCGACGAACTCGGCCACGGCGGCATCGCCTATGTTCCGTTCTTTCCGATCGGCGGCTTCTCTCCGCTGCAATCCGAGACGCTGAATGCGGTGGCAGCGCGTCTGGGCAGCACGCCGATGACCGTCGCCCTCGCATGGCTGCTGCAGCGTTCACCGAATATTTTGCTCATCCCCGGCACATCATCGGTCGCGCACCTGCGCGAGAACCTCGCCGCTGCCGCGCTCACTCTTTCGCAGGACGAACTAGGCGAACTGGATGGAGTTGCGGGTCGGTCGGCGGCTCAGCGCCACACGACGTAGGTTTTGCGCAGCTTTTCGTGAATGGTCCAGACGCCCTTGGTGTTCGGCGGAAAGTAAGCGGCATCCCCCGCGCGAAACTGATACTCCGTGCCGTTGTCGGTGACGAACGTGGCATGTCCGGTGAGGAATTGGCTGAATTCCGCGTCGACGACGGCGCGTGCAAAGCGGCCCGGGGTCGCTTCCCAGATGCCCACCTTCACGCTCCCGTTCGGCGCCGCGAACTTCTCCCTGGTGAACAATTGCGGCGTGGGCGCGCCGCCAACGTGCGGTGGCGTCACCGCCGGTCCAAACTCATCGGAAGGAATGCGTGCCGGGGCCGTGATGTGGACGATGCTCATAGGGTACCTTTCAAAATTAGTACGCCGCGATGTACTCTCGGGTTGCCGCTAGAATATCACGCTGAAGCCCGTGTCGAACGATCGACCCGCTGCCGGCAAGGAACGAAATGCGGCGCCGGTGAACCCGGGCGGATAGCGGGCCGATTGCCAGGTTCCGCCCAGGGGGCTCGTATACTGGCGATCCAGCAGATTGGTTATGACAAAGTCGAGCCGGAGATTCCGCCACTGGTGCGCAGGTCGAACAATGAATAGCCGGGCGTGGGAGGCTCGAGGCGCGCCGGATCAACGTCGGTCTTGGCGGCGACCGTTTGGAATCTCAGGGCGCTCCACCAAGCCGCGCATTCCGATCCACGCCAAGCTCATGCAGGATTGCCACGCGCAATTCCTGTACTTCGGGGCTGGTCAGTTTGCGCGGATGCGGCAGGTCCACATGGAATGTCGCTTGGATTCTCGTGGGCCGCGGCGACAACACCATGATCCGGTCAGCCAGGTGAATGGCCTCCTCCACGTCATGGGTAATCAACATGACCGTGTGGCGCTCCTCCTCGAGGATACGGAGCAGTTCATTGCGCATGCGCAGATTCGTCAACGCATCGAGCGCCGAGAACGGCTCGTCCATGTATAGAATCTCGGGCTTCACTGCGAACGCGCGCGCCAGCTCGGCCCGTTTCAGCATCCCGCCCGAGATCTCGTGGGGGTAGCTGCCTTCAAAGCCTTTCAATCCCACCATGGCCGCATAATGGTCTGCTACCCCCTTCTTGTCCGCCTCGGGGTGGTCATTCAGTCCGAACATCAAATTCTGCTGAACGGTGAGCCAAGGGAAGATGGAGCCCTGCTGCGAAATGAGAATGCCTTTGGCGCTGGGTTCGGTGCGGGGCACTCCGTCGATGAGGATCGAACCCGAATCCGGGTGCACGAACCCTGCGATCATGTTCATCAACGTCGTCTTTCCACATCCCGACGGGCCGACGATTGCCAGGAACTCGCCGTCCCCCACGGTGAGGCTCACGTCATCGACGACCTGCAGCGCCGCGCCGTTCGAGGAAAACCCCTTGCGGATGCCGCTCAGTTCGATCTTAGTGCGCATAGCGCCACCTGACCGATTTCAGTCCCTCGAGCAATCGCATGACGCCGTCCAGCAGCAGTCCGATCAAACCGATGATGATCATTCCGGCGATCACCAGATCGTATCGATTGCCGGCATTGCGTGAATCGATGATGAGATATCCAAGTCCCGAGCGCAGGGCGATCATTTCGGCGGCTACCACCACCAGCCAAGCCACACCGAGTCCGATGCGCATGCCGACGATGATCTGCGGCAACACGGCGGGAATCACCACCCGGCGAAACAGCGTGTAGCGCGAGACGCCGAAATTCTGTGCGGCACGCAGATAGCGGCGCTCGATGGTGTGCACGCCGGCGGTCGTTTGCACGATCATCGGAAATACCGACGATATGAAGATGAGATAGACCGGCGAGGCATCGCCGACGCCGAACCACAGGATGGCAATGGGAATCCACGCGATCGGCGAAATGGGCCGCAATATCTGAAACAGCGGATTGAGCGTCGAATATGCCCCCTTCACCCAACCCAACCACAGGCCCAGCGGTACGGCGACGAGGACCGCAAGCGAGAAGCCGACGCCGACGCGCATCAACGAAGCGCCGATATCCGTCCACAAGGTGCCATCCTTGATGAGCTCGACGGCGCCGGTCACGACCTGCCAGGGGGTGGGGAAAATGACGCTGTGCGTTTCAACGACGGTCAACCACCACGCACCCAGCAATGCCGCGATGACGGCCAGCGCCGGCAGGCTCTCTTTGATTTTTTTCATTCTACGCAATGACCCTGAATATTCTTCGTGTTCTCCAAACCAGCCGCCGCCATGGGGTATCCGGCCGGGCATCCACGACCACGGTCATTTGACCGCTGGCGTGTGCCGTGCACGCAAATTGATAGCTGCTGGCCATTTCGAACGGCAAGCGGAAGCTTTGGCCCGGCATCATCAGGGTCGGACCGAATATCTGCGGCACATCATCCAGGTTCTTCAGCAGCAGCACGTCCCTGATGCCGAGCGTCAGATAGACGCGGGACGGCAAAATCTCCACCTTGTTTCCCGCCATGCGCCGGGCCCAAGTGCCCTTGGGGATTTCGAAGGCTTCTTCCCGCGAAGCGAAGGTGACGGGAGTGAACGCCGCCCAAGCGGCCGCCGCCAGCGCAGCTGCGGCTAACACTACCATCCACGGGCGCTTGCGAAGCCGTCGCACGATACTCTCGATCAATTCAACAGCATGGAAATGTCGTGGACGTAGTCGTCGGCCTTGTGCCCGAACGGCATCAACGCCCGCAGCTTGCCGTCACGGGTGATGAGGTAGACGAACGACGAATGCGCTACTGCGTAATCCTTTCCGGTGCCGTGTCTCTCGGCCGTGACGCCATAGCTCTTGCGCACCGCCTCCATTTGCGCCGCGGTGCCCGTGCCGCCGACGAAGGCAGGGTCGAAGGACGCCAGATATTGCTTCAACCGTCCGGCGCTGTCGCGCTCGGGATCGACGGTGAGGTAAATGACCTTCACCTGCGATCCCAGCGTGCCCAGCTTGCGGTGTGCCATGGCTAGAACCGCGAGTGTGGCGGGGCAGACATTGGGGCAGGAGGTATAGCCGAATCCCAGCACCACCACCTTGCCGCGAAAATGCCGCAGACTAAGAGCGGCGCCGTCGGAACCGTCAACGGAAAAATCCGGCGCCTCTCGTGCCGGATTGAAAACGCCCGCTTTGAGCGCATCGGCCTCGGCGGGCTGCGCCGCCACGGGCAACAGCATGCAGGCCAAGAGAAGCACAATGCCGGCCGCGTATCTCACGACGCCTCACAAAGGAATGGCGGCGGCATTTGCCTTATTCGCAAAGGATTCGTCCACATAGGTCTCATAGGCGATCGGGTGCTTGATCGTGCCCGCAGCCATCGACAGCTGCATGAGGTCTTCGAACTCGGCGCGGATCATGCGCAAATCGCCGTAAGTCACCCGGTCCGTGGGATTCTCCATCACGAACTGAATGATCTTCGGATCCTGATTGAAAAATTCCCGGCCCGCCGCGATGGCGACGGCCTTGTTGCGATTCTCCTGCTGCTGGTCGAGCCATACGCCGGCGCCCAGCACCTGATTGACGAGATCCTGAACCATGGCCGGATTTTCCTGGATCAACTCCTCGCGCACGGTCAGTACGCAGCAGATGTATTTGGGCCACTCGTCCCGGGTCATGCGCAGCGGACGCGCGTAGCCGGCTTGCTGGGCGGCTGCGCCGAAGGGTTCGCCGGTGCAGTAGGCATCGACCGCGTTCGCATAGAGTGCCGCCGGCATATCTGGCGGCGGCATCTCGATGATTTGGATATCGCCGGGCGTCATCCCTTCCCGGGCCAACATCTTTCTCAAGAACAGAAAGTCGACGGCGAAACGGCTGGGAATCGCTATTCGCTTGGCCGTCAGTTGCTTGAAGGTGCGGTATGGCGAATCGCTCCTGACCATGATGACGGCACCGGAGCGATGCCCGAGCGACACGATCTTTACAGGGATCTTCTTGTCCGCGAGATCCATGACCAGCGGTGCAAGCATGTAAGCCGCCTGAATGCGGCCGGCCATCAGGGATTCCTTGACCTCGGGCCAGCCGTTGTACTTGCTGTACCGGTACTCGAAGCGAGGCTGGCCGGCTGCGAGGGCGCTGTTGCTGCGGGCCTTGGAGACGCAGGCCACCGGAAGCGTGAGATTGCAGGTTACCGGCAGTGCGCCCACCACCAATGGGCCGCCCTTGGCGCCTCCGCTCGATCCCCCGCCGCAGGACAGCGTGCTCAGAGGCAAAGCGGACGCCATCAGCGCATGTACTACCTGCCGGCGATTTAAGGTGTTCAGATCCAAAGGCGTTCATTGGTTGCGGGGGCGCAACATCATAGACACCGCATCCCGGCAGAAACAATCGAGGCTCGATAGATTTTCGCTATCGCCTTGCGGCTCGCAGAAAGTCCTCGTGAGTCGGCAGGTGAGCCACCATGCCGGCAATGGCCGCCTTGGCGGTAGTCAACTCGGCCGCGATGTCCGCATAGTCCAGACTCTCCACCCGTCCGCAATACACACCGGGACTGATGCCCATGCCTTCGAAAACGGATTGCCAGCTGGAGGCGCGAAACAATTCATCCACCCCTTCGCGCATCGCACCCTGGCCTTTGAACAGCTCGATTCGCTCCTGCAATGAATCGGGCAGCCGCATGTTTTTGCACCACTGCCAGAAAGGCGAATCGTCCCGGGCGGTGGCGCCGTAGTGCAGGACGATGAAATCACGAATCTCCTCGTAGTCCGCCACCATGCGGCGGTTGTATTCCCGAACCAGCGCGCAGTCGCAGTCGCGGTCGGGAAAGTAGCGCAGGAAAAAATCCATCCCGCGCGCAATCATGTGTATGGACGTCGCCTCCAACGGCTCGACGAAACCGGAGGCAAGCCCGATCGAGAGGCAATTGTGTTTCCACAATTCTCTGCGGTGCCCGGTGATAAACGGGATTATCCGGGGATCGTCGAGGGCAACCCCTCCCAGACCGCGCATCAACGTCGATTTCGCAGCCGCGTCGCTGCAGAAGCGGCTCGAATACACATAGCCCTGGCCCATCCGATTTTGCAAGGGTATCTGCCAGCTCCAGCCCGCCGGCCGAGCCGTGGCGCGCGTAAAGGGTAGCAGGGGCCTTTGGCAGGCCGTCTTGGTCACGACGGCGCGGTCGCACGGCAGATAATTCGACCAATCCACGGAACCGACACCCAGCGCCTGGCCGATCAATACTCCCCTGAAACCCGTGCAGTCGATGAAGAAATCCCCTTCGATATCCCGGCCATCGGCAAGCTCCACGCTCCGGATGAACCCGTCGTCGCGTTGCCTCACGCGCGTCACCTTGCCCTCGACGCGCTCGAGGCCGCGCACTTCGGCATAGCTGCGCAGATAGCGGGCGACCAACAATGCATCGACGTGCAGGGCATAGTTCGCGCCGCCGATCGGGGTGTTGCGCGCCTCGGCGGGCGGAAAGAAGCGCCCGCGTTCCGCCATCACGCTGCACGGCGAAAAATCCAGCAGCGAAGACGTATTGCCGTGGGCTCTCGCCTTGAGCCAGCACTGATAGAAATCGTGATTCTCTATCGGCCGGCCGATGACGCCGAAGGGATGGAAGTATTTCTGGTTGCGCTGATGCCAGCCGACGAATTGGATGCCTAGCTTGTAGGTGGCCTCGGTGGCGCGAATGAACTCTTGTTCGTCGATGCCGAGCCGCCGAACCAGCCCGACGAAGGGCGGTACCGTGGACTCGCCGACGGCCGTCGTTCCAATCTCTTCGGATTCGATCAGCTGGACCCGGCACAGCTCGCGCTTGAAATGATGGCAAAGCATGGACGCCGCCAGCCACCCCGAAGTGCCGCCGCCGACGATGACGATTTTGGATATGGGCCGCATCACCAATTCCGATTTTCCAGCAGCAATCCCGGCGCGTCCTGATTGCAAGCCGTATTATAGTTCCAGAAGGCCGAGCTACTCGCCTGAATAGTGCGACGCAGCACATCGATGGCCTTATGTCGCGGGAAACTGACCCGCCAGGCCAGTATCAACGTGCGCTTCGGCGCCGGGCTCGCGAACGGGCGCGTTACCAAGAGGTTGGGTGCGTACAGCGGCGCCTCCGCAGCGGTTCTCGGCAGGATGGTCAGCCCCAACTTCGACGCCACCATGTGACGCAGAGCCTCCAGCGTGCCTCCGCGCGTGAAATTGCGCTTCGCTCCGGCGCCTGAAGCGTGCAGCGGCCTCAAGCCCGGGAAGGCCGCGAGCACTTGGTCGCGGAACCGATCCCCTTCGCCCAACAGCAGTATCTCAGCCGGGTCGAGATCGGTGGGGAGAATGGCCGTTTTGATTGCCAGGCGGTGATCCGGGGGCAGCAGCAGGACGAAGGGTTCGTCGAACAGAGGTTGCGACACCACGTCGTGTTCTCTGAACGGGTCGGTGACGAGAATGGCGTCGAGTTCGCCATTGCGCAGCTTGAGCGTCAACGCTTCCTGAGTTCCCTCCTCGACATAGAGCGAAAGTTGGGCGGCCGTTTTCTGCAACAGTGGAATGAATTGCGGCAGCAGATAAGGACCGATGGTGGACAAAGTGCCCAGAGCCAAGGGCCCTTGAAGCTGGTCCTTGTCCGCGGCGGCCACATCCTTGATTGCGGCGGTTTGATGGAGCACGCCGCCGGCCATGGCCACGATCCGTTCGCCCAAGGGGGTGATGTGAACGCCGTTCTTGCAGCGTTCAAACAGCGTGACGTCCAACTCCTCTTCCAATTTTTTTACGGCAATGCTCAGCGTGGGTTGGCTGACATGACAGCGCTCGGCGGCGCGGCCAAAGTGCTGCTCCTGCGCCAGCGCCACGATGTAGCTCAATTCCGTCAGTGTCATGGAGAATGCCTTTCGACGACGGCTAGAGGCTTCGCTGCAATCACAAGCCCCGAGGGATCACTTGCAGTCGTTCAGGCATCGATCGAGCTTAGATGACTCATCACGATGAGTCAAAACGCCCGATGAATGGAGTGCTAGACAAATATCCTGCGCCGGCCACTTTGCGATGTGCCGAGGCCGCGCGAGCTGCTATAAAAGCCTCAATCACCTTCTTTAGAGACCGGCGGCCATGAAACCCGATCAAAAACCGTTGACCATGCAGCAGTACCGGGCGCTCGCGGATTTCCGATACGAGCTGAGGCGGTTTCTGCGCTATAGCGAACAGGTGACGCGGCGCAACGGTTTGACCCCGCTGCAGTATCAGCTGTTATTGCAGATCAAGGGCTCCGCGGATTCCGGCGGCGCGACGATCGGGTGGTTGGCGGAACGGCTGCAGGCCAAGCACCATGGGGTCGTTGCGCTCGCAACCCGCTGCGAGACGCTGGGTCTCATCGTCCGTCAGGCCAGTAAGGATGACCGGCGCGAGGTCTACCTCACGCTGAGCGCCAAGGGCGATCGCATCCTGGAGCGCGTGGCCAGGTGGCACAGGGATGAGCATCACGCCCTGCAGGGCCGCTTGGTGGTACCCAACCTGGAACCCTCGTCCGATACGGACCAGCCCCCACGGAACGCCGGGAAGACACGCGGCATCTAATGTCATAGCCAGTGCTTATGTCGACCGCGCATGGCATTGTGAGCACACAGAGCGTAGAGCAAACTCACTTCCATCATGAAAGAAGCGGACGATCAAGAGCTTGCGGATGTCGCGGGCCCGAACCGGTATCAGGATTCGCTTACGGCGGACGGCCGCTATCGGCTGCTCGTGGAGGAAATCAACGACTATGCGATCTACATGCTGAGTCCGGACGGCATCGTGACCAGCTGGAACAAGGGGGCCCAGCGCTTCAAGGGCTACACCGCGGGTGAGATCATCGGCCGACACTTCTCGGAGTTCTACACTCCGGAAGATCGCGAAAACGGTCTTCCCCGGCGGGCGTTGGATACGGCCATCCGCGAAGGCAAATTTGAAATCGAGGGATGGAGAGTTCGAAAAGATGGGAGCCGCTTCTGGGCCTATGTGGTGATCGATCCGATCCGTGCATCGGATGGGCGGCTCGCCGGTTTTGCGAAAATCACCCGCGATTTGACCGAACGGCGGGCCGCGGAAGACTTGATGCGCGCGAGCCATGAACAATTTCGGCTTCTGGTACAAGGCGTCACAGACTACGCCATTTATATGCTGACGCCGGCGGGTGAAGTCTCCAGTTGGAATCCCGGTGCCGAACGCATCAAGGGCTATGTGGCGGAGGAGGTGGTTGGCACGAATTTTCGCCGCTTTTACACCGCGGAGGATCAAGCGGCAGGCGAACCCGCCAGGGCACTCGCCGCCGCCGCCAAGGAAGGGCGGTTCGAGAAGGAAGGGCGGCGCGTCCGCAAGGACGGCACGATCTTTTGGGCGAACGTGGTGATCGACGCCGTGCGCACCCCGGAAGGTGTTCTCGTCGGATTTGCCAAGATCACCCGCGACATCACCGCGCAGCGCGAGTCGCGCATCGCACTGGACAAAGCCCGGGAAACTCTCTTTCAGACACAAAAAATGGAAGCCATCGGACAGCTCACCGGGGGCGTGGCACACGACTTCAACAATCTTCTGATGGTGATCAAGGCCAGTCTCGAGCTTCTTCACAAGCGGGTATCGGAGGATCCACGAGCGCTTCGCCTGCTCGAAAATGCGCAGCAGGGCGCGAGCCGCGGCATCGCCTTGACGCAACGAATGCTGGCCTTTGCGCGCCGCCAGGAGCTGAAGGCGAGCGCCGTCGATCTCGCGCTGCTGGTCGCCGGCATGTCGGACTTGCTTTCCCGTTCAATCGACAGCAAGATTCATCTGGAACGGCACTTTCCGCCCAAGCTCCCCGCGGCGCTGGCCGATCCCAACCAACTCGAACTCGCGCTGCTCAATCTCGTGGTGAATGCGCGCGATGCCATGCCCGAGGGCGGCAGCATCATCATCGCCGCCAGGGAGGCGCAGATGGGCGACGCGCCGGATGCGGCTCTCTCTGTTTGCCTGTCGGTGATCGATACGGGGGAGGGAATGGATGCGGAAACGCTCGTTCGCGCCACCGAGCCGTTTTTCACGACCAAGGGGATCGGCAAGGGCACGGGGCTCGGGTTGCCCATGGTCCACGGGGTTGCACAGCAGTCCGGAGGGCGGCTCGTACTGAAAAGCGAAAAGGGGAGAGGAACCACCGCGGAACTGTGGCTCCCTTGCGCTCCGGCTGCAGTGCCCGCGGCGCCGACCCCGCCTGCGCCGGCAGCTCGGCCGGGCGTCCGTCCCCTCGCGGTAATGGTGGTGGACGACGACTCGTTGGTTCTGCACAGCACTGCAGCCATGCTCGAAGATCTCGGCCACCGTGTATTTCAGGCCACCTCGGGCAAGCAGGCCCTGAGTCTGCTCGCTCAGCACCCTGAAGTGGAAGTGCTGATCACGGATCATGCCATGCCGAGCATGACGGGAGCGGAGCTTGCCACGGCGGTAAAACGAATTTCGCCTTCCCTGCCGGTTGTGATTGCAACCGGTTACGCGGAACTGCCGCCCGGCTTGGCCGCCGGTCTCCCGCGTCTCGCCAAGCCGTTCACGCAGCGGGAACTCGAAGACGTCATTTCGCAAACATCCCAGGCACCTAAGAACCGATAACCCTCTTTACCGCAGCCACGACCCGCTCGACATCGGAGTCGTTCATCGACGGAAAGAGCGGCAGCGTAACGATCTGCCGGCAAACGCGCTCCGCCACCGGGAACATTCCCTCCTTGAAGCCGCGCCTGCGGTAAAGGGTGAACAGGTGAATGGCGGCGTAATGAAAGCCCACGCCGATGTTCAGATCCAGCATCCCTTGCATGAATGCTGCGCGGCTGATGCGATCCGGAAGGACGATATGAAACATATGCCAATTGCATTGATCGAAATCGGCGACCGGCAATTCCGCTCCATAGCGGGTCTCGAAATCGGAGCCGAAGCAATGGAAGTAATGCCGCGCGAGCGCCAGTCGGCGGGCGTTGAATGCCGCAAGATGGCGAATCTGGGCGAGGCCGATGGCAGCGGCAATCTCCGTCATGTTGTATTTGCCGCCCAGCACGTCGACGTCGATTCCATCGAGCCCCCGGCGCGAAACTCCCTGCAGTCGATACCGCTCGGCCAACGAGGCCTCTTCAGGGTCATTGATCACGAGGCAGCCGCCTTCGCCGGTCATGATGTTCTTGTTGACCTGAAAGCTGAAGGAGACCATATCGCCGAATGCACCGATGCGCCTCCCTTTCCAAGTCGAGCCTATCGCCTGTGCCGCATCTTCGACGACGCGCAGCGAATGCTTGGCCGCGAGCCCATAAAGCCGGTCCATGTCGCAAGGCAAGCCGCACATATGGACCGGGATGATCGCCCGCGTCCGAGGAGTGATGGCCGCCGCAATTTGGTCGATATCGATATTGTGGCTGCGGGGATCGATGTCGGCGAATACCGGGGTCGCCCCCACTTCGATGATGACGTTGGCGGTGGCGACCCAGGAATTCGGCGTCGTAATGACCTCATCGCCCGGGCCGATTCCGGCGATGCGCAATGCGATCTCCATGGTGCAAGTGCCCGAATTGAACGTGCGCACCGGCCGGCCGGAGAAATATTCCGACAAGGCCGACTCGAAGGACTGCACCTTCGGTCCATTGCTCGTCAGCCAGCCGGAACGAAGGACCTCGGTGACGTCGGCGATGGTCGCCTCGTCGATGGAGGGCCGCGTAAAGGGAAGGAAGGGCAATGTGGAGCTTTCGGTCATTGGGGACTCGGAATATTTTCGCGAAGCATTGATTGTACGGCCTCCATGGACAATTGGCATTGCCGGAGTCGGGGCCCGTCCGAGGGTTTCCGAGCCTGCCGCGGCTGATACATCATGACATGATATATTTGCCGATATGAACCCCGCAACGCCGGCGACGGCATGTTTCGAAGAAGCGTGACCGTGCGGAATCCGGATACACGCAGCGACTTCGCCGGCGACGCTAGATTCCTCGGAATCGCGTTTGCGGCGGCGTTCGTGGGCGTATTGAGCACCGTCGCCGCCCACGGCCTTCTCCAACTGATCCGGCTGTTCACCAACATCTTCTTTTTCCACTCGCTGTCGGTGCAGTCCAATTCTCCCGCGAACAACACCTTGGGCCTCTGGGTGATACCGGTCCCCATACTCGGCGCATTGATCATCGGGCTCATGGCTCGATTCGGATCGGAGAAAATCCGCGGTCATGGCATACCGGAAGCCATCGAGGCGATTCTGTTCGGCAAGAGCAAGATGTCGCTCAAAGTGGCGTTCCTCAAACCCCTGTCTTCCGGTATCGCCATCGGCAGCGGCGGCCCCTTCGGCGCCGAGGGTCCGATCATCATGACCGGCGGAGCGCTGGGCTCGCTCCTGGGACAACATCTGCGAATTTCGGGAGGCGAACGCAAAGCGCTGCTGGTCGCCGGTGCCGTCGCCGGAATGACGGCGGTATTCGGCACTCCCATTGCCGCCGTGATGCTGGCGGTCGAACTCCTGTTGTTCGAATTGCGCCCCCGCAGCCTGCTCCCGGTCGCCGTCGCCTGCGCGGTCGCCGCCTTCGCACGATCCTATTTTTTCGACGCCGGACCCCTGTTTCCGCTTCAAACCTCGATGGTCACGCCGATATGCCTGTTCTCTTGCTTGGCGGCCGGCATTGCGTGCGGTGCGCTGGCTTGGGTGCTGTCGGCGTCGCTGTACAAGGTCGAAGACATCTTCGCCAAGCTCCCAATCCACTGGATGTGGTGGCCGGCCGTCGGTGCCATCGTCATCGGCGTGGGCGGCTATCTGCAGCCGCGAGCCCTGGGCGTTGGCTACGACGTAATCGGCGATCTATTGCACAATCATCTGGCCATCGGCGCGGCGGTGGCCCTTCTGCTGTGCAAAGGCGTCATGTGGGTGGTTGCACTGGGCTCGGGAACATCGGGGGGCGTGTTGGCTCCATTGTTGATGCTCGGGGCCGGCCTCGGGGTCATTCTGGGTCCCTATCTTCCGGGAGGGGAACCCAATTTGTGGCCCTTGGTGTTCATGGCGGCGACGCTCGGCGGCATGATGCGGGCACCCATCATGGCGCTCATGTTCGCATTCGAAGTGACCCATGATGCGAATGCACTCTTGCCGCTCCTGACGGCGTGCGCGACGGCGTATGGATTTACGGTCTTGTTGATGCCGCGTTCGATCCTGACGGAAAAAATAGCGCGCCGCGGATATCACATCTACCGGGAATACGGCATCGATCCGCTCGAGCGGCACACGGTCGGCGAGGTCATGACGCGCGAGATCACGAGCATCGCAGCCGAGAGCACAATCGGGGACGCCCTCGAAACGCACTTTGGTGCGGGACAGATCCATCGGGCCTTCCCCGTGGTGCGGAACGGCGCCTATCTCGGCATGGTGGATCGCGACATTCTGATGAAGCGTGCCGCGGTCTGCCGGTCCATGAGCCTCGGCGAACTGTTCGGCGAGAATCTCCCGGTGATGGCGTTGGCGGAGGAGACTTGCCGCATCGTTGCCACGCGCCTCGCGGTGCACCGTCTGGAGCGGCTTCCGGTGGTCAAGGACGCAGGTTCGCGCGAACTCGTCGGACTGGTGGCGCGCAGCGACCTCATCAAACCATCGCGCGCATTATTCGACGAAGAACAGAACTTCGAGCAATTCAATCCGTGGCCGTGGAAGTGAATGGGCCGGGAGCAGGAATTCGTCCGGTTTGCGCCGCGGCCATCGTTCGAGGGCAACGCAAAGACTGGCGGTTCGACCTCCGGCGTCATGGCGGCCTACTCATTGACACGCGAGCGGGAAATAGGACTACTGCCGGGAGAACAACCGGTGGAGGCAGCCCTGGCCCGGCGAGTCGATTGCGCTCCGATTGCTACTTTTTCCCGATTGCGGTGTTATGGGCTGAAGGGGTGTCAAGGAGTGCTCGATGGCGATGGCAGATGAGTTGGGCAAGCTGGCGGAACTGCGCGCCAACGGCAGCCTGACGGAAGAGGAGTTCAAGCGCGCCAAGGAGCGATTGCTGGGTGCCGAGCAAGCCTGTTCGAGCGACCCGATCGCGGCCGCGGTAAACACCTTTCGACGGAGCAGGACAGACCGGTGGTTCGGCGGCGTCTGCGGCGGAATCGCGCGGTCGACGGGCATGGAAGCTTGGATTTGGAGGCTGCTCTTCACCCTGTTGTTTATTTGTGCCGGGGCCGGCCTGCTGTTGTACCTGTTGCTGTGGATCTTCGTGCCGAGCGAATAATCGCATGGGCGCAAATAGTCGACCCGCACCTACGGGGCCGGGCGAGAATTGGCATGGCCGGCCAGCAGCAATAAAGAAGGCTTTTTGTAGATCTTCGGATTGCTCCGAATAATGCCGGCTGGCATACTGTACATAAACACAGTTCCACGATAAAATAATTTTGAACGATGGGCGAGCCGAGACGTTGCCAGAGGATCTATCAAAGTGAGCGGCGCCGCGCGGCCGTAACTGGAGCGAGAATCGACCTCGACTATAGCCGCGAGGTGTTCGACCACATTCCGCTTCCCAAGCAGGCGCTTGGATTTCCCGAACTACGCTACATGGGATCCAAGCATCGGCTTCTGCCGTGGATTCACGGTGTACTACACCGCCTTGACTTTCAGACTGCGGCAGACCCATTCACCGGCAGTGGGAGCGTCGCGTATTTGTTGAAGGCGATGGGCAAGGCGGTTATCGCGTCGGATTTTCTGAATTTCCCTGCGGTGCTGGCGAGCGCCACAGTCGCTAACAATAAGGATCGCATCGATGCGGATGCATTGAGGCAATTGCTGGTGAAGCGCCGCAATGGACCCCACTTCATCGAAAAGACCTTCGCCGGCGTTTTCTATGAAAAATCCGATCTGCAATTTCTCGATCGAGTCTCGGCGAACATTGGGGTATTGGCGAACCCTTTTCATCGATCTTTGGCCAAGTCGGCATTGATCCGGTCGTGTTTGAAGAAGCAGCCCCGGGGGGTGTTCACGATTTCCGGGGATTTGTCGCGCTACGACGATGGGCGTCGAGACCGCAAAGCCGCATACGCCCTTCGGGTCGCGCTCGACGGCGATCGAGGCATTCGACCGATTGTTTCGGCTGTATCGCCGCAGCAAGATCGTTCTGTCGTACAGTTCCAACGGCTATCCGGATCGAGAAGTGCTCGAAGATCTTTTGCGGCGCTACAAGGCTCACGTGACCGCGTTTGAGAGGCCTCATCGTTATCATTTCGGCACGCACAGCCGGGTGGAGCGCGCCCAAGTTTGTGAATATCTGATCGTCGGACAGTAGTGGAGATCGTTAGCCAGAAGCTGGAGGATATTCTCGCCAGCCTGCGGCATTTGGAGGTTGATTGGAAGGACGCGACTGCTATACACGTCATTGCGCAACTTCGAGACCTCCCAGTCAAAGCGGCGTATTCCATTGAAGACGTCGAGGCGCTCTTGAATGCGAATTTCGATGAGGGCATCGCGCGGATACTTCACTGCTATTCTCTACAGACGGGCTGACCTGGAGGGAGCGTCAGAGCGATTTACGCAAGTTGGTAGACCTGCAAAATAAGGGTGACATCACTCGCATATATACGTACGGCATGGCGGATCAGTTTGAAAGAGATCTCCGGCAGCTCAAGAGCGAAGGCGGACGGGTTGTAGCCGCCAACACCCGGAACGAGAATCCAAATAGCAAAGGATAAACATTAATTTCGAAGGTCAATCATGTGCTATTTATATTCCCTTTTGGATCAATCAAAACGGCGCCCCCGCTTTGAATAAAAACTCATATGCGGAATGACAATTGCGCTGCATCGGATTCGTACATGCGATGAAACGAGCCCACGGACCGCCCAGTCCAGGCAATCGCCATGCTTATCAGGGCGCGGTAAATGGCGTGCGGCGCGCTACCGGTTCAGTCCCGACAAGACTCGCACCACGCGGCGCTCACCGGTTCCCACGTAGGCATTCTCTCGGTAAACGACCTTGTCGCCTACGTGGATTTCCACCCAGTGCGATCCGGCGGCCACGGTCAAAACCTGCGGACGATCGCCGGCCGCCGTTGCCTGCCCGGTTTGCGTACCATCGATGAATACGGTGGAACCGGCCGGCGCGCCGGTGACGATAAACTCGGTTGGATCCGGGACCTGTGGTTTCCTCGAACCGAACCACGAGCAGGCGGACAAGCCGACCAGCGTCAATACTGCGAATATTCTCACTCGCTGCTCCAGCGCTTCAAAACCAGAACATCAGGGTAGCACGGGAAGTTGGCCCGAGACTGGTCGGCCGTGCTATACCGTTCGGGCCAATCAGAAAAGCGGGGAACGAGCATGGGTAAGCAATCGGACGGACCGGACGCGGCTTTCATCGAGTCAAAACGCAAGCAATTGGCGCGACTTCGGGATGCGCTGAAAAAATCGGCGAATGCGGCGACAGCGGAGGAAGGGCAGATCGCAGGGGAATCTACTCTGCAGGCGCGAGAGTACGAGGATGATGCCCAGAGGCTCGACACGCTGGAGAAGGAGGGCATTCTGGTGAGCCGTGCAGTCGACAGACTGATACAAGTGGAGCGGGCGCTCGCGAAAATTGCCGAAGGTACTTACGGCTTTTCGGATGTGAGCGGTCAGCGCATTGCGGATGATCGGTTGGAAGCGGTGCCGGAGGCGGTCACCACGCTGGACGAACAAGCGGCGACCGAGAAGCGGTAGCTGGAAAGCGGGCTCGAGCCAATCCGGATAATTTGCGAAGTATAAATGGGGACATTGCGTTGATGAATGTGACCGATGCCATCAGGAGCCGTATGAGCTGCCGGGCCTTCCGAGACACGCCGGTCCCCATCGAGACGATAAGATCGATGCTGGACGTCGCCAAGCAGTCGCCGTCCGGCGGCAACCTGCAGCCGTGGCAGGTTCACGTGCTGCTCGGCGCACCACTGAGGAAATTTTTGGCGTTGATTCAGGAGAAGCTGATCAATCAACCGCAGGGAGAGGGTACTGAGTACCCGGTGTACCCGCCGAATCTCAAAGAACCGTACCGCTCGCGCCGATTCAAGTGCGGCGAGGACTTGTACGCAACGATCGCCGTGCCGCGCGAAGACAGGCCGCGGCGCCTGGCGCAGTTTGCCCGCAACTACGAATTGTTCGGCGCACCTGCGGTGATTTTTTTTGTGATCGATCGCCATATGGGCGCCGACCAGTGGGCCGACGTGGGCATGTTCATGCAGAGCCTGATGCTGTTGGCGCGCGAGCGGGGATTGCACACCTGTGCGCAGGAGGCGTGGGCGTCATGGCATCGCACGGTGGCGGAATTTCTCGGCTTGCCGGCGGAACTGATGCTCTTCTGCGGGCTGGCGCTGGGCCATCGTGACGACGCGGCGCCCATCAACCAACTCCGGACCGATCGTGCTGCCGTGGAGGAATTCGCGACCTTCCATACCGGATGAACGAGACCGATCGGTCCGCTTTGAGCGCCGGATGTTAAATTCGCGGCGCGAGAAAGGCTGCTTCGAAGACATCGGCGGGCACCGGCTTGCTGAACAAATAGCCCTGAAACTCATCGCCCAAGTTCGGCGCGCTAAGGCTTCTTGAAAAAGATCGGATGCTCCGGCAAAGCGTCCAAATCGACCTTTCGGCCTTGCGCAATCACAGCGGCTATTTTTTCGATGTTGTGAATATCCGCCAAAGGATCGGCCTCCAAGAGCACCACATCGGCGAATTTGCCTTTTTCGATGGTTCCCAAATCACGAGAACGCAGTATGGCTCCCGCACCGTTGGCGGTAGCCGCGACAATGGCCTGCATGGGCGACATACCCAATTCGACGAAGCCTTCGATCGCCCGAATAGTGCCGCTGCCCGGCTCGAGTTCCTCGGTCTTGACGGCGCGCCGGAACTCGGGCGCATCGCCCAGGTAGCTGTCCGTCGCCGGGGTTACTTTGCATCCCGCGGCGATCAGCTTGAGGGCGTTGCGGTACTGAATATCCTGAGTGTCCTCCACCATGTCGATCCGGCGCCAATGTTCCGCCATCGTGGTCGGGGCGGGCATCCTGGCAATCCGGCCTTCCGCCGCAGCGCGCTCGGCGACGTGATGGCGCCGTGCATCGCCGGTGATCAAATTCGCCCGCATGCCGCAGAAGACGCCTTTCGACACGATCAGATGGATGAGATCATCGGGCAAGTCCCGACTCATCATCTCCGGATGCTGAATGAGATCGATTCCGGCTTCGACTGCCAATCGCAAGCCTTCGGTGCTGGTCGCGTGGGTCTGCACGGGCTTGCCCCTCTTGTGAGCTTCGGCAACGATGACGGTCTGCTGACGGGGGGAGAAACCGATCAAAGAGGGACGCATGAAGTGGCTGGTACCCCCGTATTTGATGATATCGACGCCTTTGTCGAGGTAGCCGTTCATCGCCACCCGTAATTCCTCCGGCGTCATGTCCATCAATTCCTCGCCCATGCCCTGGGCCAGGAGGTCATCCCATTTCTCCTGAAACAGGGACAAATCGGCGTCCTTGGTCAGGGAAAATGTGATGGAGAAGGGACCTCCCCAGCCGAGAATATTGCCGGCGAGCAAGAGCCGTGATCCGACCGCGCCGCCCTGGTTGATTCGGTCGCGCACCAGGATCGAGGGCGGCAGCACGCCGTAGCTGTCGACCAGGGTGGTCACCCCGGCCTTGAGTGTTCGCTGTGCGAATTCCAGCGCCAACTCTTCGTTGCGGTCGCCGTACTTCGCCGAGGTGTCGCGCCGCGAAGGTTGCCCGTACACGGTAAGATGGGCGTTGTTGTCGAAAAAACCGGGAACGAGGTAGCGGCCGGAACCGTCGATCTCGACGGCTCCGTCAACCTTCTTTTCGGAAGCACGCGCAACACCGGCGATTCTTCCGTTTTCAATCCGCACCGTCATGTGCGCCTGCGGAGCGCCGCCCGTGCCGTCGATCAGCGTAACATTGCTGATGGTGAGAGCGGGCGATTGCGGCGCTTCGGCGAAAGCACCGGGGAGCGCGAACGCCGCCAGATAGAATCCAAGGATCAGTCTGGACAACACACATCCCCCCAATGGTTCTGGCACAAAGATCTTGCGCGGCGCCTTTGCATGTGCTCAAGTCTACCGCGAATTTCAAAACCAAATAGATTGACCATGAAGCGCGGACGTCAGCCAAATCGATTGCACCTAGCGTGGCGCCGCACCTGAACGCGGGGCAGGGCTCTGCGATTGCGCAGGACGGCACGGCTGCCGCGGCGCCGGCGCGCTGCAAGAACTGCGATGCGGTGCTGCTCGGACGGTATTGCGTCAACTGCAGTCAGGCCGCCGACGTTCACGTTCCGACCACCGTCGAACTCACCCATGAGCTGATGGAAGGTCTGACGCATTCCGATTCGAGGCTGTGGCGCACACTCGCGTATCTGTGGTTCAAGCCTGGGAAGCTGACGCGGGAGTTTGTCGCGGGCAGGCGGGTCTCCTATCTGCCTCCCTTTCGTCTCTACCTGGTCTTGAGCGTCATATTTTTCCTGCTTGCGTCGCTTTCGCACACGCGGGGTGAATTCATCCGCTTTGACGAGGCCGCGGCGACTCCCGCATCGAAGCTAAGCAGTTGCGACGGCATCAATTTCGACGCCTTGCCCCAATACCCGGAGCTGAACCCGCGCATCAGACACGTGTGCAAAGAAATCGTACGCGACAACGGGGCCAATCTGACGCATATCGTTTTGGGGACGATGTCGAAGGCGATGTTGATTTTTCTGCCTCTGACCGCGTTTCTGCACATGCTCCTGTACCGGCGGCCGAGATACCGCTATGCCGAGCATCTGCTGTTCTTCGTTCATCTGCATGCGTTCTTTTTTTCGGCGGCGATCGTGGCGCTCCTGGCCATCGACGCGGCCCATCTTTGGCCGGCACTGCAGCGATCTGCGAACAGTCTGCAGACGCTGCTGGGGTGGGCGGCGGTAACTTATACGGTCATTGCCGTGCGGCGGGTTTTTGCCAGGTCCTGGGGCGGAGCCCTCTTCAAGAGCTTCGCGCTGTCCATCATCTACCTGATCGTATTCGTGCTCACCGTGGTAGGCGTGTTCGTGTACGCACTGCTTCAACTGTAATATGAAGATTCAACGCGGGTTTGTCACAGCAACCCATCCGGAGCACGCATCCATGCCGAATATTTCTCCAGGTTCAAAGCGCGTCGCTGCGCGTTGCACATTTCCCGGCCGTTTACTCTCGGGGTTCGCCATCGCGCAGATCGGCCTCATCGTCCTCGCCGCGGCGGCGCGTGCCGATGTACCCACCGCCGCTGCGAACGATGCAGCGGGTTCGACGTGGCTGCGCTGCGGCGCGTTATGGGACGGGCGGGGCGGCAAGACGCTGGGTCCGACGCTGATCGAGGTCCGGGCGGATCGAATCCTGTCGGTGCGGCCCGGAGCATCGGCGGCGCCCGGCGAAAAGGTCATCGATTTATCGGGACTGACCTGTATTCCCGGTCTCATCGACAGCCACACGCACGTGCTGTTGCAAGGGGACATCACCAGCGCGGATTACGATGAACAGCTTCTCAAGCAGTCGCCGGAGTACCGCACCATTCTGGCCACCGTCAATGCGCGGCGAATGCTCTCGTGGGGGTTCACGTCGATTCGAGATCTCGAGACCGAGGGCGCGGGATACGCGGACGTGGACGTCAAAAACGCGATCGAGCGGGGCATCATCCCGGGACCGCGGATGCAGGTCGCGACGCGCTCCATGGACGTCACCGGAGCCTATCCGCTCATCGGCTATGCTCCCGGCGTCACGGTGCCGAAGGGCGTGCAGGAGGTGGATGGCGCGGATGGCGGCCGCCGCGCGGTGCGTGAACAGATCTATCACGGAGCCGATTGGATCAAGGTGTACTCCGACCGAAGCTACAAAGTCCAGCCCGACGGAACCCTCGATGATATTCCGACATTTACGCTCGAGGAGCTTCGAGCCATCGTGGACGAGACCCATCGGCAAAGGCACAAGATCGCATCGCACGCCATGGCGCGGCAGGGCGTCCACAATTCCGTGGAAGCCGGCGTCGATTCGATCGAGCACGGCAACTACATCGCCGATGAGGATCTGCGAATGATGGTGCAGAAGGGGATCTTCTACGTGCCTACGATTTATGTCGGAGAGTACGTGGCCGAGGGGCGCGCCAAGGCAGGCGCGCCGGTATGGAAGCAGATGGGCGAGATCCATGAGAAAACCTTCCGCCGCGCGCTGAAGGCGGGCGTAAAGATTGCATTCGGTACGGACATCGGCGGCTTCGACTGGCACATCAATCCGGCGCGCGAGTTCGGCTGGATGGTCAAGTTCGGCATGACGCCGGAGCAGGCGCTGCGCTCGGCGACGGTCGGAGGCGCCGAACTCCTGGGCTGGACCGACAAACTCGGCACGATCGAGGCCGGGAAGTTCGCCGATATCGTCGCCGTCCCCGGCGATCCGCTGGCGGATGCCACCCGTCTCGAACAGGTGCGCTTCGTCATGAAGGGCGGGATCGTGTATCCGAGCGCCGAAGCGAACCCCTGATCGGCGCCGGTAGAGGAACCGCGATGCCAGCCCTCTAAGCTGCTGCTATCCGTTGCGCATTCGGTTCCAGCTGAAGAATTAGCGTCTACTCGACGCTGCGCGACCCGCAAGCAGTGGACCATGATGGGCCGAGGCGGCTTATAATCCGCGTCCATGGCCTCTCGTCGGTCTTCTCCGCCTTCCGGCAAGGCGCGCGCCGCCAAAAAGCGAGCGCGCGGCAAGCTCGCGCCGGGCCGCCAAAGCCGCGGGCTGACTGCCGAGGAAATCACGCTCTCCTTGGGCGGCCCGGAGGTTGCCCAGGTGCTCGCGCTCGTGAAATCCGCGGGCGGCACCGCGATAGGCGCGTACCGCGATCCGTTGGGCGGACGGCCGTTGCTGATGGCCAGCCTGCCATTGGCTTCGGTTCAGCCGACTCCCTTCCAACGCGACTTGTCGCCGACGCACGCCAAACGCTTGGCTCAGAAGATAGATGAAACACAGGTGTTTCTCGATCCCCTGATCGTGGTGCGAGGTGCCGACGGCAAACTGTGGACGCCGAACGGCCGGCATCGCCTGGCGGCGGCCAAGGTGCTTGGTCTGAAACAAATCACGGCTTTGATCTCTCCCGATGAAACGCTGGCCTATCGAATTCTCGCGCTCAACACCGAGAAGGCGCATAACTTGAAGGATCGCAGTCTCGAGGTGATACGCATGGCTCGCAGCTTGGCCAAGCGCGAAGTGCGCGCCCTGGAGTCCCGGTTCATCGCGGAATTCGAAGCCCCCGAGCTGCTCACGCTCGGCATTCTCTACGAAAAAAATTCCCGATTCGGCGGCGGCGCCTACAGCGCCTTCCTGAAGAAAATCGATCGCTTCGGCGAACGCACGCTCGCAGCCAGTCTGCGGGAACGCGAGGGCTATGCATCGCGCCTGCATGACATCGAGGCCGCGGTAAAGCGCATCGTCGCCGAACTTCAGGCGCGCGGGTTCAAGTCGCCTTACCTGCGGAATTACGTGGTCGCGCGCATCAATCCGGTGCGCTTCCACAAGGCCAAGAAAGGCGAGACGGCGCCGCCCATGTCGATGCCGCAGGCGCTGCTCCGCATGCTGTCGGCCGCGAAGAAATTCAATGTGAAATCGGTGTCGCAGTCGGACCTTGCATTCGTGGCTGCGGGTGCGGAGGCGAAGGATTGACGCGCATGACGGTTGATCGACAAGCTCGATGGGCGGACATACCGCGAGCCCGGCTGCTCGGTCTGGCCTTTGTCTTTCTTTGGTTCCTGATCGGCGGGATTGCGCACTTTGCGGCGACGGATGTCGAGATGCGAATCGTGCCCCCTTACATTCCCTGGCCGCGAATGACGGTTCTCGCCAGCGGCGTTTTCGAATTGCTGGGCGCCATCGGTCTGCTGGCTCAGCGGACTCGGCGAGCGGCCGGCATAGGGTTATTTCTGCTGACGATTGCCGTGACGCCGGCCAATGTCCACATGCTGCAGCACGCGGAATTGTTCAGGGTGCCGTACTGGGCGCTCGTCTTGAGGCTGCCGGCGCAGGTGGGATTGCTCGCGCTCATCGCGTGGAGCACCTCGCGACGCACGGCCTAGAGCGGCCGTTAAGGACGGTAAGAGCGCGACGAGTCCAGGCTATGGGCTGGCAGGCTCGAGCCGCAATACGCGGCCGTCGGCCTCGTCCGTGCTGACATAGAGATACCCGTCCGACGGCGCCCGCACGTCGCGGATACGCCAGTGCAAATCGTTCAGCAGTTCTTCCTGGCCGACGACGCTGCCGCGTTCGTCGAGATGCACGCGGCGCAGATGCTTGAACGCCAAGGCGCCGACGAACAGATCGCCCTTCCAGGCGGGAAACTTATCCCCGCGATACACGGCGAGTCCGGAGGGAGCGATCGACGGAGTCCAATAGATCACGGGCTGTTCCAATCCCGGCCGCTGGGTGTAGGGCGAAACATAGGCGCCCGAGTAATCCATTCCGTAGGTGATGACCGGCCAGCCGTAGTTCTTGTGCGCCACGATGATGTTGAGTTCGTCGCCCCCGCGCGGACCATGCTCGGTTTCGTAGAGCCGTCCGGTTTGCCCGTCAAAGGCCAAGCCCTGCGGATTGCGATGGCCCCAGCTATAGATTTCCGGACGCACGGAAGCCTGCCCGATGAATGGATTGTCCGGCGGCACGCTGCCGTCTTCGTTGAGGCGGACGATCTTGCCCAGATCGGACGTGAGGTCTTGTGCCTTTTCCCGATATTCGAATCCCTCGCCGAGAGTCAGCGCAAAGGTGCCGTCGGGGAGAAACGCAATGCGGCCGCCGTAGTGATTGTCCGTATCCTTCAACGGCTCGGCCTTGAAGATTACCTTCAGGTCCCGAAGTGCGCCGCCGTCGAACCGGGCACGCGCGACCTGCGTGCCATTGGCGGCCTTCGTACCTCCCGCATAAGTCAGGTAGACGATGTGGTTCTGTGCGAAATTCGGGTGCAGCACGATGTCGAACAATCCCGCTTGGCTGCCGGTGTGCACTGCCGGCACACCGGCGATCGCCTGCGGTACCAGCGAACCTCCCTTGATCATGCGCAACCGGCCCGCCCGCTCGGTCACCAGCATCGATCCGTCCGGCAAAACCGCCATCGACCATGGATGGTCGAGTCCCCTGGCGATTTCAGCGACCTTGTATCCCGTCTTGACCACGGCGGCAGGGCGAGGCGGGGGTGGAGCGGCACGCTCCGGTTCCAGCGCCGCGCCCGCCGCGGCTGCGCTGGACAGCACGGCCGCGATCGCGGCAGCCGGGATCAGCGATACCATGTGCGTACGGGTCTCCTGAAGTGAATGATCATCCGCTAGGATAGAGGTATCGAATGGCAAGGCATGGGAGCGAAATATGTTACGCCGGATAGCCGCGTTTGTCGTTGCGGCCGCCGTCATGGTGGTGCTCGGCTCCGCCGCACATTCCTATTTCGTGCAACAGGCTTGGGCCATGGCCGCGGCGCAAGCCGACGGAACGTCATTCGCATCGATCCCATTCGTCGATCGCCTCGCGTGGGCCGCCCATGATCTTCGCGGCATCTTCCAGTCCTACGGCTCCCTGACTTCGATCGCCCTGTTCGTTGCGTTCCTGATCGCCGGTGCTGTGGCCCGTTTCAGCGGCCGGCGCGTGATGGTATTCGGCGTCGCGGGCGCTCTCGCCATCTTCGCGATGTTCACGGCGTTGAAGTTCGTGCTGGGCACGGTCGGAATTTTCGGCGCGCGCGGAACCGCCGGGTTGTCGGCGCAAATGGCCGTCGGCCTGCTGGCCGGCGTGCTGTTCGCACGGCTCACGGCGTAAAAAAATGCTCGCAGGCTCAGACAGTAATTCAACCGGCCGTACGGGGCAGGCTCTTCCGGTCTCTTCTCTCGATTTTCTGGCGGGCGGCGGCGAGATGGGTGAGCGCATGCGCGCCCTGAATTGGTTGAATACACCCCTCGGAGTTCCCAGCGCTTGGCCGCAATCGCTCAAAACCATCGTGCGGGTGATGCTCGACTCGCGTTACGCCATGTGGATGCTTTGGGGGCCCGAGCTGACGTTCTTCTGCAACGATGCCTACCTGCCCACGGTCGGCATCAAGCGCGACTGGGTACTCGGTGCTCGCTCCGACAAGGTTTGGGAGGAGATCTGGCCCGACATCGGTCCGCGCATCGAGCGGGTGCTCGAACAAGGGCAAGCCACCTGGGATGAAGGGTTGCTGCTGTACCTGGAACGCAGCGGATTTCCGGAAGAAACCTACCATACCTTCTCCTACAGTCCGGTCTACGACGATGGCAATCGCATCGCCGGGATGCTGTGCGTCGTCACGGAAGTATCCGAGAAAGTGATCGGCGAACGGCGCCTGCGGGTGCTGCGGGATTTGGCGACGCGGGCGACCGGAGCGGAGACGGTTCAGGAGGCGTGCGACCGGTTCGCTTCGGTGCTGGCCGAGGATCCGCTCGACGTGCCCTTCGCGTGCCTGTACATGCTCGATGCGGCACGCGACCGAGCCCGGCTTGCCTCGAGTTTTGGAGCGCTGCCCGCGCGGTATCGGCCCCTGGATCTCACGCTCGCCGCCGGACCCCCGCCATGGCGCATCGCCGAAGCGATCGCCAGAGATAAGAGCCAGGTCGTCCTGCTGCCCGAAGGTCCGGACTTCATTCCGAGTCCGCTGTGGCCGGATCGCGTATCTCGAGCACTCGTCATCCCGGTCCACGGCCGGGGAAGCACGACGAGCGTGGCGGTGCTCATCGCGGGAGTGTCGCCGCGCCGGGCCTTCGACGATGGCTACCGAGGTTTTTTCGACCTGATCGCCGGGCAATTCGCCGCCGCGCTGGCCAACGCGCAGGCCTATGAGGCAGAACGTCTGCGTTCCGAAGGCTTGGCGGCGATCGACAGGGCAAAAACGGCATTCTTTTCGAACGTCAGCCACGAGTTCCGGACGCCGTTGACCCTGATGTTGGGTCCGATCGCGGAGGCGATGGAAAATCCCGATGCGCCCGAGGCGGTGCGCGAACAACTGGGGCTCGCGCACCGCAATTCATTGCGCTTGCTCAAGTTGGTGAACTCGCTGCTGGATTTCTCCCGTCTCGAAGCCGGACGCGTACAAGCTTCCTACGAGCCCACCGACATTTCCGTCCTGACGAGGGACCTGGCGAGCACCTTCCGTTCGGCGATCGAGCGCGCCGGTCTGCGCTTCGTGGTCGAATGCGAGGATCTCGATGAACCGGTCTATCTCGACCGCGAAATGTGGGAAAAAATCGTTCTGAACCTGCTGTCCAACGCGTTGAAGTTCACGCTGGACGGGGAGATCACGCTGCGACTGCGGCGTGACGGAACAAACATGTTGCTCGAAGTGGCCGATACCGGCATCGGTATTCCGGAACATGAAATTCCGCGCCTGTTCGAGCGTTTCCATCGGGTGGAGGGCAGCCTGGGCCGCACCCAGGAAGGCTCGGGCATAGGGCTTGCGCTCGTGCAGGAACTGGTCAAACTCCACGGCGGTACGGTCGATGCCGTGAGCGAGCTGGGCCGCGGCACGACCTTGCGCGTGCGCCTCGGTCTCGGCGCAGCCCACTTGCCGCCCGAGCGCATCAAGACGCCTCGCGCGCTTTCCTCCACCGCCACCGACGCGAAAGCGTACGTGCAGGAAGCGCTGCGATGGCTTCCTGAACAGGAGCGCGGGGACTCGCCGCGGCCGCCGCCTTTGGGCGACGCGACTTTGACCATGTTCGGCCGGCGATTCGGTGCGACGTCCGGGGCGAGGATATTGCTGGCCGACGACAATGCGGACATGCGCAACTACGTTCGAGAGCTGCTTTCCTCTCTCTACTCGGTCGAGGTCGTGGCCGATGGACAACAGGCGCTCGCGGCGGCGCGCCGCGAGCCTCCCGATCTCATACTGTCCGATGTCATGATGCCGCGGCTGGACGGGTTCGGCCTGCTCCAGGCGCTGCGCAGCGACGATTCGCTGCGGCAGATACCGATCATCCTGCTCTCGGCGCGCGCGGGCGAGGATTCGCGCATCGAAGGGCTCGATGCGGGCGCTGACGACTACCTGGTCAAACCGTTTTCCTCCCGGGAGCTCATGGCTCGCGTGGGCGCGCTGCTCGAGCGCGAGCGGATGCGGCGAGAGTCGCTGGACCAGGAACAGGATTTGCGCCGGGCCGCACAGGCGTTGAGCGAGCGTTACCAGCGGCGCACTGCGCAGTTCGAAACCCTGCTCAACCAGGCGCCGTTGGGAGTCTATCTCGTGGACGGCGAATTCAGGATTCGCGACGTGAATCCGACCGCCCTTTCTCTATTCGGCGGGATTCCAAATCTCATCGGCCGGGACTTCGGCGAATTGATGCATTTGCTGTGGCCGAGCGAGTATGCCGAGGAGATCGTTCAACGATTTCGGCGGACGCTCGAGACGGGAGAAGCCTACCGCGTCGCCGAGAGAAAGGAACAGCGGTTGGACATCGGCATCACCCAGCACTACGAGTGGGAAATCCACCGGATCGCGCTGCCCGACGACGGCTATGGGGTGGTGTGCTACTTCCGGGACATTTCGGAGCACAGTCGGGCGCGAGCGGCGCTCGAAACGGCCGATCGCCAGAAGGACGAATTCCTGGCGATGCTCGCCCACGAATTGCGCAACCCGCTGGCGCCGATCAGAAACGCCGTGGAGCTGCTGTCGAGGATCGTCCCGGAGGACTCGCGAATTCAGTCAGCGCTCGGCATGACCAAGCGCCAGGTGATTCAGCTGACCCGGCTGGTGGATGATCTCCTGGATGTATCGAGAATCACCCAGCGGCGCATCGAGCTGAAGCGCCGCGACGTCGAACTCCCGAATATCATCGCGCACGCGGTCGAAACCGTCGAGCCGCTGCTCAAGGAAAAACAGCTGAGGATGGCCATTTCGACGTCCGGCTGGAAGCCTCTGCATGTCAATGCCGATCCCGCCCGCCTCATGCAGTGCGTGGTCAATGTGCTGACGAATGCGGCCAAATACACGGATTTCGGCGGCTCGGTCCGGGTTCACACCAGCACACAGGGCTCGACCGCGATCATCGAGATTTCGGACACCGGCGCCGGCATCGCACCTGAACTGCTGCCGCGGGTGTTTGATTTATTCGTACAGGGCGACCGCACCCTCGACCGCTCGCAAGGCGGCTTGGGAATCGGCCTGTCCGTCGTAAAGCGGCTGGTGGAAATGCACGAGGGTGAAGTCACGGCCCGCAGTGCGGGGCTCGGGCAGGGATCGACTTTCGAGATCCGCCTGCCGCTGATCGAAAGGCAGAACACGGCGGCACCGGCCACATCAGCCCCGAAGATGGCGCCCGCGAGGGTCCTGATCGTGGACGACAACCAAGACGCAGCCAACTCATTGGCCTTGCTCCTGGAGCTCGAGGGTCACGAGGTGGCGGCCGTCTATACGGCAGCAGCGGCGTTGGAGCAGGCGCTGTCGTTCATACCCTCAATCGTGCTCCTGGACATCGGTCTTCCGGAAATGGACGGCTACGAAGTCGCCCGAAGACTCCGCGCAATGACCGAACTTTCCGCAGTTCGGCTGGTGGCCGTGACCGGTTACGGGCGGGCCGAAGACCACAAGCGCACCCGGGAGGCCGGATTCGACGATCACCTGACCAAGCCGGTGGATCTTTCCAGCGTCCAGCGGAGCATTGCCGGACTTCCCAGCGGCGACATGGAATGAAACCTCATGACCAGGCACACGGCGGCGCAGGCGCGATGAGCCGGAGCGCATCGGAAGTTTGGGACTTGCCGGCGCCCTACCTTGCGACGCTCGATGTCGCGGCGGGAGACATCGATGCCTACGAGCACGTCAATAATTCGGTTTACATGACCTGGTTCGATCGCGCCGCCTGGGAACATTCGGCAGCGCTCGGCCTGCCCATCGAGCGGTGCCTGCAACTCGACCGGGGCATGGCGGTATTGCGCAGCGTCATCGCTTATTTGCGCCCGGCGGTGCTGGGCGACACGGTCGGCGTCGCAACCTGGCTGCTGCCCGCCGGCGGCAAATTGCGCGTCCGCAGACGTTTCCAAGTACGGAACGTAGCGGACTCGGCGACGCTGGCGCGCGCCGAAATCGAATATGCGTGCATCGAGCTGTCGAGCGGACGCCCAATGCGGTGGCCGCCCGAGTTCAGAGAGCGCTATGTCGCGCTCGATGAGGTGGTGCGGGCCGGCGAGATGCTGGTCCCGCTCTGAGGCCTAGAAACCCGGATTCGCCAATGGATAATAGAGGCCGCCGGCGACGGCGACGGCGAGGGTGACGGGCAAGGTGAAAACCCACGCGATGACGATTCTTATGGCTGCAGGGACTTGGTGTAGATCACGCGGGATCGAGATGACTGAGCACGATCCCTCCTTACGCCATTGCCGGGCGGGGTATCAATAAGGCGGGGCGCGGCGCGCACGCTCCGCCCGTGCGGCATCCGTCCACCAGGCCAGTTCATCGGCAAAGCGCGGGAAGGCTCGTTGCAACGCCGCGCCTGCGTCGCCGAACGGCTGCCCGCCGGCATCGAGGGCTTGGGAAATGGGCCCCACGGCGAGAGTGCTGGGAATCACCACCATGCCCATTTCCGAGAGCGTACCGTGCCAGGACGTGGCGGAGCGCACCCCGGAGAAGCGGCCGCCCGAGTAGCTGGCAATGGCGGCGGGGCGCCAGAACCATTCTTCAAGAAAGTGGTCCGTCAGATTCTTCAAACCCGGCTGAATACCCCAGTTGTATTCGCCGGCGACGAATATGAACGCATCGGCGGCTTTGATCTTCGCCGCCAGCCGCTCCATCGCATCCGGAGCCGACCCGGCGGGATATTCCTTGTACATGCGGTCGAGCATGGGAAGCCCCACCGCCTTGGCGTCGATCAGTTCAGGTTCGGCGCCCCGCTGCAGAAGTTCGCGAATGACGAAGTCGGCGAGCCGGATGCCGGCACGGTCGGAGCGATAGGATCCATAGAGGACGAGAATTTTGTCTGACATGGCTTACCGATACGATAGCAGCGCGATACCACGGAACTGCAATCATGGCGCATTCATGAGGCGGCCGGGGAGGGTTTGCTGCCGGGGCGGACGAAAATATACGCGCAGAGACGCGGCGCATAGGATCGACGCCGGCGTAAACGTCAAGAGCCCGGCGAGAAACAAGCGATCCCGCATTTGTCCTACACGCACTCAACGGTTACACCGACATCTCTACCGCCCCCGCCTGGCAATATCTTCGACCACTTAGCTGACGAAAGCCATGCGCTTGCGCCGCTTGCCCGCAAAAAAAAGGAAATTCCAATGAGAAGTCTGCTGCTTTCCACCGTCGTCGCCCTGGGTGCGTTCGGCACAATGTCCGTCGCCGCCGCCGACACCGTCGACGCGGACGCCGCGACCGCCGGCACTTATGTCAAGGACTCGGTCATCACCACCAAGGTCAAGACCAAGCTGGCCGCCAAGCATCTGGCGACGTTGACGAACATCAAGGTCGATACGGACCGGAACGGCGTCGTTTGGCTGAGCGGGGTCGCACCGACCAAGGACGCAAGCGATCTCGCGGAATTGATCGCCAAGGATACCGACGGTGTCGTATCCGTCCACAACAAGATCGTCGTACAGCAGTAGGAGCAAACCATGGACACCATACTCATCATCATTATTCTTCTGTTGCTCTTTGGCGGCGGCGGTGGGCTATATTGGGGGATGGGCGCCGGATGGGGTATAGGGCCCATCGGATTGATCGTCGCCGTTCTGGTGGTTGCGTTTCTTTTGAATGGACGCCGCGGCAGGCGGGGCTGACGCCTTCCCGCCAGGGCGCAAATATGGTGGAATTCAGTATGTCGCGAGTACTCATTGCGGATGATCACGCCGTCGTCAGGGCGGGCTATCGGCAATTTCTCGAAGCAGAGCCTTCCATCACCCACATCGGCGAGGCGTCCACCGGGAATGAGACCATGGACGCGCTTCGCAAGAAAGAGTGGGATCTGCTGCTGATGGACATTAATATGCCGGAGCGAAGCGGCCTCGACATCTTGAGGCATGTCACCGCAAGCTATCCCGACGTCCGTGTTCTGATCATGAGCGGCCTGCCCGAAGAACAATATGCGCGTAATGTGCTGCGCGCGGGTGCGAGCGGCTATCTTTCCAAAGGCGGAAGCCCCGAGGAGCTGCTGAAGGCCGTGCGCCTGGTCCTGATGGGACGCCGCTACGTCAGCGCATCGCTTGCCGAGGCGATGGCGGCGGACCTCGAAACCTCGAGGGATCACACGCAGCCTCTGCATACCTCGCTGTCTCCCCGGGAATTCCAGATCTTCGGAAAACTGGCGGCCGGCGCCACCGTGTCCGACATCGGCGAAGAATTGAGCCTGAGCGTCAAAACGATTAGCACCTATCGCGCGCGTATATTGGAGAAGATGGGTTTTAAATCGAATGCCGATCTGACGGCCTATGCATTGCGCAATGGCTTGATCCAATAGTGGCTGCCTGTCGGCAAAATCTCACCGTTTTTCGGCGCCGGCGCCTCTTTTGGGCGGCCTGCGGCTGCCGATAAGGTCTCGTTCGAACGGAAGACACGTCGCCGCCGGCGCCGCGGGCATCGCAAAGATATTGTTCGTGGTGTTCTTGATCGGAGCGATCGTCTCGCTGCTGATGAACGGACGAAGCCGCGTCTAAGCGATCGGCGCGCTCAGCATTCGAAGGCCGGGCGGGCGATGGCTCGTCCGGTCTTTCTATACCCATGCCGCAAAAGCGCATAATGGTCCGGTTGACGTCCGCAGGCTGCTATCGGGATGGGTATGAGCGCGGCAGAATCGCAACTGGTTTCGGCGGATAAACCCGTACTGCGGCCCCCGGCGGTCACGACCGGCAAAGTCATTCTGTGGGGCGCGCTGGGTCTCTTGTTCTACGAGGCGCACTCCGCCCTGATTCCGGTCGCATTGGCGCTCCTGTTCGGGCTCATTCTCTCAGGTCCCGTCGAGGCGCTTCATCGAAAGCGCGTTCCGCGGAGCGTGAGCGCCGCCCTGATTCTCATCCTGGCATTGTCGGCCATCGTCGGAACCGTCGCGGTGGTGTGGACACCGGCCCAGGCGTGGCTGGCCAAGGCACCGCAGACCACCGCCATCGTCAGGAAGAAGATACGTCCCGTCGCGTTGTTCATGAACCGCCTGGACGACCTGCGAAAGAACGCGGGCAGCATGGCGGGCGCAAAGACCTCAGGTTCGCCGGCTCCGGCCGCCGCGGGTGCGGCCGAAGAGAGCGCGCCCGCGCTCATCGTCGATGTGGGCGCGCCCGTCATCGCCGGCGTGCTTGCCTTCATCATCGTTACGTTATTCCTGCTCACCGGCGGCCCTCCCATGATGGCCAGAATGACGGCGGCGTTCGTCGACAATCTGAATGCATCGCATGTGCTGCGCATCATAGAAAGGGTCCGGGCGGAGGTCGGCCACTTCTATCTGATCACGACGCTGATCAACATCGCGCTCGGCGCCGCGACCGGCGTTGCCATGATGGCATGGGGCATGCCGACGCCATTCCTGTGGGGCGCGCTCGCAGCGCTGCTCAATTACATTCCCTATGCCGGGCCCATCACGACTCTCGTCGTCATCACTCTGGTCGCCGTCGTGTCTTTCGACACGCTGGGTCACTCGCTGGGCGTTGCGGGCACTTACGTCGCGATTGCGGCCATCGAAGGACAGGTTGCCCAGCCCCTGCTGGTCGGAAGGCGCATGGAGGTGAATCCGCTGCTGATTTTTCTCGGGCTGTGGTTCGGCGGCCTCTTTTGGGGAATCGCGGGAATCATTCTCGCGACCCCCGTCTTGGTCGGCTTGAAGGTGATCGCGGAGAACTCGAAAGCCGGCAAACCGATGATGGAATTCCTGGGACCGAACGATCAGACCCGCGAGCGCGATGCGAAGCTGAAGAAGTTCGCCCGCCGGCTCGACTAGAGGCCCATTGCCCAAACGATCGCCGACCGTATACGATCTACGATTACAAGAACGATCGCCGGGGGCGCAATGAATAGACACCAAATGCTGTCGAACGTGGGTGCCGCGGGCGCTCTGCTGCTGGGTATTCTTCCTCTCGTGGCGGTTCAGTCCGAACCGCAAACCCTGGACCCGCCGCAGGCCCTCCTGCTCGGATACAGTCCGCCTGGCGCGGCGCTTGAGCGCCGCTGGGAAGGGCAATTCAGGGACGGTATTTCCGCGTCGAATATCCGCGAGAACATGCGTCGCCTGAGCGCCCGGCCGCACCACGTCGGCTCGCCCTACGACAAGGAAAACGCCGAGTGGATCCTCGCCAGGTTCAAGGAGTGGGGCTTCGACGCCAAGATCGAGACCTTCAACGTGCTGTTTCCGACTCCAAAGAACCGCCTGCTCGAGATGATCCGGCCGTCGGTCTTTCGGGCTCAATTGCAGGAGCCGGCCAATCCCGCGGACCCGACTTCGGGTCAGACGGCCGAGCAACTTCCCACCTACAACGCCTATTCGGCGGACGGCGACGTGACGGCGCCGCTGGTGTACGTGAATTACGGCAATCGCGACGATTATGAGCAGCTCGATCGGCTGGGGATTTCGGTCAAAGGCGCCATCGTGATCGCGCGCTACGGCCAAGGGTGGCGGGGCGTCAAACCGAAGGTTGCCGCCGAGCACGGCGCCATCGGCTGCATCATTTATTCCGATCCGAAGGAAGGCGGCTACGCGGAGGGCGAACAATATCCCGGCGGAGGTTGGCGGCCGAGCCAGGGCGTGCAAAGAGGCAGCGTCATGGACACGGCTTATCCGGGCGATCCATTGACGCCGGGAGTGGGCGCCACGGCTCATGCAAAGCGCTTGGCGCTCAAAGATGCGAAAACACTGACAACCAGTCCCGTTCTGCCGATTTCATATGCCGATGCTCTGCCGCTTCTGTCCGCGCTCGAGGGACCGGTGGCTCCGGAAAATTGGCGCGGCGCGCTGCCCATCACCTATCGCGTGGGCCCAGGGCCCGCCGTGGTCCACCTGCAAGTCGCTTCCAATTGGGACATCAAGCCCATCTACGACGTGATCGCGACCCTTCGTGGATCCACGCAGCAGACGCAGTGGGTGATTCGGGGCAATCATCATGACGCGTGGGTCAACGGGGCGGACGATCCGCTTTCCGGGCAGGCGGCGATGCTCGAGGAGGCGCGCATGATGGGCGAGCTGCACGCGCACGGCTGGACCCCGGCGCGCACCATCATCTATTGCGCCTGGGACGGCGAGGAGCCGGGTCTTCTGGGTTCGGTCGAGTGGGTGGAGACCCATCTCGATGAGCTTCGCAAGCACGCCGTGGCCTACATCAACTCCGACACCAATGAACGGGGTTATTTCCTGCCCGGGGGCACGCAGGATCTGCAGAATTTCATCAGCGGGGTTGCCCGCGATGTGCAGGACCCCGAGACGCTCATGTCGGTTTTTCAGCGTTCGCATCTGTTCAGCATCTCCAAGGCGAAGGACGCGGAGGAGCGCGGCGATCTGCGCAAGCGCGGCGACCTGGTCGTCAAGGCGCTGGGCGACGGATCCGATTACACGGCTTTCCAGGATTTTGCCGGCATTTCCACTTTGAGCGTCGAATTCGGCGACGAAGACGACGGCGACCAGTACCATTCGATCTACGACGATTTTTACTGGTACACCGAATTCGTCGACAAGGACTTCGCCTACGGCCGCGCGCTGTCGCAAACCGCGGGAACAGCCATCATGCGAATGGCCGACGCCGATTTGCTGCCGCTCGATTTTTCGGCGCAGGCGGATGCGATCGACAAATACGAAATCGAACTCGAAAAGCTGGTGAAGGACAAGCAAGACGAATTCAAGGAGCGGAATCTCGAGTTGAAGGAGGGCGTGTTCGCGGCGACCCGGGATCCGCGCCGGCCCTTGTTGCCGCCGCCGGGCGAGACTGTGCCGCCCTACATCAATCTGGCTCCGATGAAGAATGCAATCGCGCTGCTCAAAAAGAGCGCCGAGCGCTATTCGGCGGCGCTCGCCGACTTCCGGGCCAGAGGTTCGCCCGTCTTGCCGCCGCAAACGCTCGAGTCCGTCAATGCCGACCTGCTGCGCGTTTCCCGGCTGTTCCTCAATCAAAATGGCCTGCCGGAGAGGCCCTGGTTCAAGAACCAGATCTATGCGCCGGGCGCCTATACCGGCTACGGCGCAAAGCCGATCGCGGCGGTCCGCGAGTACATGGACGAGAAAAAATGGCATGAAGCCGAAGGCCAGGTGCCGCAGGTCGCTCAGGTGATCGAGAACGTCGCCGCCGGCATCGACAAGGCAGCGCAAACTTTCGAGGGTGCGATGACCCGTGCTCATTGACAGGCCGGGCGCCCGGGTCCGGGATATCATTGAATTCCCGCGATCCGCCACAACAACCTTCAAGCCGCCGCCCGGGCTGTAAAAAAAGTCCCCAGGGTTCGGCGGCGCCGACAATCCGATCGAAGGAGAGGAAATGCAAAAATACACCAAGAGCGCCGAGGCCATCTCGAAGCTCTCCCCGGAGCAGCACCGCGTAACGCAGCAAAACGGCACCGAGCGTCCCGGAACGGGTGCCTATCTCGACAACAAAGAGCCCGGCATCTACGTCGACATCGTGTCCGGCGAGCCCTTGTTCGCCTCATCGGACAAATTCGAGTCTGGATGCGGCTGGCCGAGCTTCACCAAGCCGATCGAGCCCGCCAATGTCAACGAGTTGCGTGACACGGCCTACGGCATGACGCGCACCGAGGTGCGCTCCGCGCATGGCGACAGCCATCTCGGCCACGTTTTTCCGGACGGTCCGGCCGACCGCGGGGGCCTGCGCTATTGCATCAACTCGGCCTCGCTGCGTTTCATCCATCGCGACGACATGCAGGCCGAAGGCTACGGCGCCTATCTCAGCCAGGTGGAGGACGTTCGATGAGCACGGAGCGCGCGGTCCTTGCCGGCGGCTGCTTCTGGGGCATGCAGGATCTGATCCGCCGATATGCGGGGATCGTCTCGACCCGGGTCGGGTACACCGGCGGTGAAGTGCCGAATGCGACTTATCGCAATCACGGCACGCACGCCGAGGCAATCGAAATCATCTTCGATCCCGCCAAAATCAGCTATCGTCAGCTTCTCGAATTTTTTTTCCAGATCCACGACCCGAGCACGCGCAACCGCCAGGGAAACGACGCGGGTCCCAGCTATCGATCGGCCATCTTCTATACCAGCGACGAACAGAAGCGCGTCGCGGAAGAAACCATTGCCGACGTCGACGCCTCGCACCTCTGGCCCGGAAAGGTGGTGACCGAGGTTGTTCCCGCGCGTGAATTTTGGGAGGCGGAGCCCGAGCATCAGGACTACCTCGAGCGCTATCCCACCGGCTACACCTGCCACTTCGTACGGCCCAGCTGGAAGCTTCGGTAGGTTCCGGCGGTACCGGGGGCCATGGCCGCTTGCACGCCGCGCGAGGCGCAAATCGATCAGCTGCGAGATACCGGCTACGTCGTGTTGCGCCAGTTCGCCGCGAAGGGCGAACTGGCGGAGCTCAATCGAGCCGCGCGGTCGCAACTCGCCGCGCGCGCCCATCCGCTCGAACTCGAAGCGGATCTTCGCTATCCGGGCGCACCGGCGTCGCGCGCGGCAGCCGGTGGCGAAACCGTCCGCCGGCTGCTCGATGCCTATGATCGCGATCCCGTGTTCGCCCGCTGGGGCAGTACGCCGGCCTCGCGCCTCTGGATGGAAGCCTACTTCGGTGAAAGCTCGTCGATGTCCCGCGCCCACCACAACTGCCTCATGACCAAACATCCGAAGTACGGAAGCCGCACCGGATGGCATCGGGACATCCGCTACTGGTCCTTCGACCGCGAAGATCTCGTCTCGGTGTGGTTGGCGCTGGGGGAAGAGAGCATCGACAACGGCGCGCTGCGGTTCGTGCCGCGTTCGCATCGGATGGCATTCGATGCCGACCGCTTCGACGAATCGAAATTCTTCCGCACCGACCTCAAGGACAACGCCGAGGTCATCCGCAGCGTCGAATCGCCCCGGCTAGCGCCGGGCGATGCCGTTTTCTTCCATTGCAACACCTTGCACTCGGCGGGCCCGAATCTAGGCGATGCGGTCAAATTTTCGCTGGTCTACACCTACCACGCGAGGAGCAATGCGCCGCGGCCCGGCACCAGATCGGCCGCAAAGCCCGAGGTGCCGCTGGGCTGACCGGAAGCCCGCTATGCAGGTACGCCGTCAGCGCATTCGAGCTCGAGCAATTTGGCAAATTCGCCCGGTTCCGCGGGCTCTTTGAAATAGTATCCCTGTCCCTCCGCGCAGCGTCGATTCTGCAGGGCCAGTAAATGCTCCCGGTTCTCCACGTCCTGCGCGATGATCCGCAATCCGAAACTGCGGCCGATGCCGATGAGTGCATCGACGATCCTCGTGTCGCCCGGATCGACGCACAGTCCGCGAACCAAGGAACCATCCATTTTCAGCGCATCGACCGGGAATCGCCGCAAATACGCCAGGCACGAGCATCCTGTGCCGACATGATCCAAAGCGATGGCGACTTCCAGATCCCTGAGGATGTGCAGAACTCCGGCGCCCGAGCGGCACTGATCCACGTAGGCCGCCTCGGTGAGTTCGAGCTTGAGGTAGCGAGGGTTGAGGCCCGTCTCCAGCAGAATGTCCCGAACGCCGAGGGCGAAGCCTCTCGATTGCAATTCCGCGGGTGAAACGTTCACCGAGACGGAGACCGGAGGCAGCCCGGCTTCGATCCAGTTTTGCGCCTGCCCGCACGCTTCGCGCAGCACCCAACGGCCGATCGGGATGATGTAGCCGCACTTCTGCGCCGCCGCCAGGAATTGTGGCGGCAACGCGGGGGGCGCATCGGCGCGGCGCCAGCGAAGCAGGGCCTCGGCGCTCACCGGCGTGCCGTTCTTCAGATCCACGATGGGCTGATAGTGGAGGGAGAATTCGTTCTGCTCGAGCGCGCGGCGGAATTGGCTTTCCAGCGATCTGTGCTCGAGCACCCGCTCGTTCAGGCGCTCGCGGAAGAATCGATGACTATTCCGGCCCTGTTGTTTTGCGTCGGATGCGGCGGCGGCCGCGCACGCGATCAGCGCCTCCGGATCGGCGCCGTCGTCCGGGCACAAGCTTATTCCTATGCTCGCCGTGATGCGCAGATCCAGTTCGCCGATGCGGTACGGGAAGCGCAGAAACGCCAGAATTCTTTGCGCGGCGAGGGCGGCGTCCTCGAACCGTGCCACGTTCGGCAGCAAAACGACGAATTCGTCGCTTCCCTGGCGTCCGACGGAATCCGAGGTTCGAAGGCTCGCGACCATGCGCCCGCCGATGGACGACAACAGATTGTCTCCTGTCGGATGGCCATGGCTCTCGTTGATCCGCTTGAAATGATCCACATCGACATACAACACCGCCAATTGTTCCTGATTGCGGCGCGCCTGAGTTATCGCCTGCGTGATGCGTTCGTTGAGCAAGGCGCGATTCGGCAGGTGGGTCAGCGGGTCATGGTGCGCCAAATAGGACATTCGCAGAGTGGCCGTGCCCGTTCGGGAGACATCGTGCGAGCCTGCGGTTGAGCCGAGAAGTGCCCTGGTCATCGCTTCGTCCTCCTTGCGTCGAGAGCCCGGTGATTAGGCGCGCGCGAATGCCCTGCGTCTGTCTGTTGGCGAACCAAGGCCCGCCGGACCGCGCCCACGGTCTGCGTGCGGCTTCTAGGCCAATCCGGTCTGCGACGCAGCGCTCGGCCGCGCGTACCGTTGCGAGAACGAGTGCACAGTTTGTTCAAGTAAATCATTACTCTAGCCGCGGTGCGGGCAAGATGTCCGCAGACACAAAATCCTGCTACAGCATGCTTCGAGATCACCGACTTTCTGCCTTGTTTCTCCGCGTTTGGAAGGCTCGCCGCGCGCAGGTCTCCCGTGTGTTTCCGCTGGGCATCGCGGCGCGCCTGAGCGCCGCCTTGTTTGCCGTCGCGGTGTTGGCCGGGATCGCCAACCTGCTCGTGTCGCAGAGCGCGGTGCTGATCCGTACCGGGAGCGTCTCGAGCGCGCTGCCCGTCATCGTTCCTCCGGCTCCGCCCATACCAGCGGCTCCGGCTCCCATTTCGCGCCCGGCGCCGGCGCCCGTCGTCCACATCAGCCACGCGCTCGAGGACGACGCGCTGGTGGCCATCGATCGATTCGAATGGATCGCGAGGCGGCGCGCCGAAAGCGAGTCGAAGGAGATCATCGCCGAATACGTGGCGGCCACGGCCAAGCTGCGCAAGTTGTCATCCCCGAAAGCCGGCCGCTTCGACGACTATCTGAACAAAGGCGCTGCGCTGGTGCGCATCGGAGACACCGACCGCTCGACGCGGCAGGACTACGAGAAGCGGCTCGAAGCGATCGATGAAGGCATCAACACATCCCTCGATCACGCATGGCATGTCTTCGGCCGCGTGATCGCGCGGCAATCCCTGATGAAGCTTCACGGCGACGCCGATGCGCTGCGCCAGCGCGGCCAGAAGTTGAATTCCACCGATGCCTTCGGGCCCGAACAAGATGCGGCGCTCGCCAATGCCGAGACATTGGTGGCGCAGGAGATCGAAACGCAACGCGCGACGCTGTCGCGTTCTCAAGGCGCCGAGTGGTTGGACGGTATCAAGGCGGATCTCGATGCCCTGCCCGCATTGCGCCTGGAGATGAGCCAGTACGCCGGCGCACTGAGCCTCGCGACGGAAGAATTCGAGCGAAGCCGCACGACTTTGTCGATGGAGATCAAAAGGGTCGTCGCTGCCAAGGAGGCACGATCCGCCGCGGCCGAGCAGGGCGAGGCAGGCACCGCCGATGCGCCGTTGCCACGTCAATCGGTTCATGCGCCCCTGCCTGCCGTGACCGCGGCGGCGCTGCCGAACACTGCGATGCCGCTCAACACGGCGTCGCCCGTGCCGATTCCGGCCGCGGCGATGTCCCCTGTGGCATTGCCGCGCGACTCGACGGCGGTCGCGGTGCTCGCACAATCCGATCCGCGCACGCGAACGCTCATGGCCGCCGTGACGGCGGCGTTGGTGCTCTTGATCGCCGTGATCTGCGTTTTCACCGTGCGCAGCGTGCTGCTTCCGGTCAAACGCATTCTGCGCGCCACTCGGCGCCTGGCGCAGGGAGATCCCCAGGCGCGCGTGTCGCCGGGCGGGATTCGAGAACTCGCGTCCCTGGCCGTCGCCTTCAACGACATGGCGGCCCGGCTCGAAGTTGCACAGAGGAACGATCGGCAGCAGCAGGAGAATCTCGAAGCCCAGGTCATCGAAAGAACGCACCAGCTGCAGCAGCTCGCGCACACCGATCCGCTGACGTCGCTGCCCAACCGGCGCCGCCTGTTCGAGATCCTGAACGGCGCCATTAGCCGAGCCGAAGGCAGCGGCGGCAGCGTCGGGGTTTATTTCATCGACATCGACAATTTCAAGAACTACAACGACAGTCTGGGCCACGTGTTCGGCGACCGCGTGCTGATGAGCGTCGCGAACCGGGTCGAGGAGATCACCGACGGCAAGGGCTTCGTTGCCCGATTCGGCGGCGATGAGTTCACGGTGGTGTACGAACATACGGGAGGGCTCGATGCGGTCCGCGATTTCGGACTGGCCTTGGTCGATGCCTTCCATCAACTGCTTCCCGTCGATGAGCGGGAACTCAGCGTCAGCGTCAGCGTCGGCGCAAGTGCATCTCCGATGCATGCCACGGATGCGGGCGGTTTGCTGCGGGCGGCGGACGCGGCGCTGTTTCGGGCCAAGGAATTGGGCCGCAGCCAGCTCGTTGTGTTCACCTCTGCGCTGGCGGAAACGGCGGCTGTGCGATTCGCGACCGAGCAGGGTCTGCGGCGGGCGCTGGAGCGCGGAGAATTCGAACTTCTCTATCAGCCGGAGATCGATCTGGGGACTTTCGAGATGGGCCTGGTCGAGGCACTGCTGCGGTGGAGAATGCCCGACGGCCGGCTGGCGGCTCCGGGCGAGTTCCTGGCGATCGCCGAACAATCGGGTTTGATCGTCGACATCAATGATTGGGTGCTGCGGACGGCGGTCGAGCGCGCTGCCGATTGGCATCGGGGCGCCTGGCCCAATGCCAGGGTCGCAGTCAATGTCACGCCCAGGCAGCTCCTGGACGAACGCTTCACCGATCGCGTCCTCGCCTTGCTGAGCGAATTCGATCTTCCGCCCCGATGCATCGAATTGGAACTGACGGAGTCCGTGCTGCAAACGGGGCCGGGGACCATCGCCGTGCTGCGGCGCCTGCAGTCGCACGGAATATGCATCGCCTTGGACGACTTCGGAACAGGCTACTCTTCGCTCACTTCACTCGAGCAGCTGCCGCTGTCGCGCATCAAACTCGATCGCAGCCTCATCGTCAACGTCGATACGAGCCCTCGCTCGGCGGCCATCGCCAAGGCCATCCTGGAATTGTGCGCGGGCTTGGAGCTCGAGGTCACGGTCGAAGGCATCGAAACATCGGAGCAATTTGCCTGGCTGTTGAGCCAGCGGAACCTCTATGTCCAGGGCTACCTGCTCTCGGTGCCGGTGACCGCGGCGGAAATCGTGCCGCTAAAATCCTCCCTGTCGGAAAAAATGCATGATCTGCTGCTCACGGTTGGGCCCGGGCGCCGATCGGCGCCCTTCGTGCCCGCTCTCACCCAGCAGGCGATCATGGCCAAGGGCTGAACAGCGGTCAGGGTGCCGGCTTCACTGCATTGAGATAGACGATGCGGTCCGTGGTGACGTGCTTACCCGATTCCACCAGCGGGCGTAGATTCCCCACGAAAAAATCCCGCTCCTCCGGCGAGAAGTGCTCCGCGAGCACAGTGCGCAGCGTGGGCGCGTTCGGATGCGGGGAGCAGCCGAGGAATACTTCCCAGGAAGTGACCACCGACGGCACGATGTCGATGCAAAGCTGCAGGTGAATCTCCGCGAAGCCGGCGCCGCGCGCCCAGGTCACCAAATCGCGCTCGGAATAATTGACGAGCGGATTCTTCGACTGCTCCTCTTCGGTATCGGGAAACTGCAGAGCTTTCCATCGGTGCAGCAGCATCGAAAAGCGATCCTCCCGTCCCTTCGGTTCGGCGGCCAAGCGCACCTTCAGAGCCCTGACGAAAAATGCCTCGTCCTGCAGGACGGGCTCGGCAATGGAAATCCGGCCTCCCGGCTTGAGAACTCGATGGAACTCGGCGAACGCTGCCTTTTTGTCGGCCACATAGGCGACGGCCGCGCGGGCGGTTACCACATCGATGGTCGAATCGGCGATCCCCACCAGCCTTTCGGCCGAGCAGCCGATGAACTTGCATTGCGATTCGATGCCTCGCCGCGCGGCAATGACCGCGGAATGACGCAGCATGGGTGCGGATATGTCGACCAGAACGACGCGGATCGAAGGGCCCACGCGTTCGATCGCCCGAAATGCAACCAGACCTTCTCCGGCGCCGACGTCAACCAGCGTAGCGCCCGGCGAAAGGCGGGCGTCCTGCAGCACTCGGTCGGCGACGCGTGCGACGACGCTGCGAACGACCCTCTCGTATGCAGGATCGTCGGCGTATCGGCCGTGCAAGAGCCATTCCGACCATCTGTCGGTCTCGAGTTGTGGCCGTTCGTCCAGCAAATGCTTCGCCTCTGTCTCGACGCGGGGATACGCCGGCATGCCCATCTCACTTTGCCACGCAAAGAGCGAAGGATTCTTACATATTTGTATATTTGTGCCGATAGGGCCGCGTCGGTTCAGATGGCGTCCGTTGCCGCATCGAGACCGCGGGAATTTCCCGCCCGGATGAGGCCTGCTTTGAGCTTCCCGCTGCACGCCCAGAAGTGCGCGGCGGCCCAAAGTCCGACCAGCGAGAGCGGCAGCAAGGCCATGCGCAGCGAATCCGCGCCGTAATGCGGCCCGAGCGCATCGCTGACAATCCCCACCAGCTGCGGCGCGATCACCAGGTTGCCGACCGTCGTCATCAAGAGAAACAAGCCGACGACCTTGGACCGCATCGGCGCCGGCACCAGGTTCTGGACCAGCGCAAAACACGGCCCGATGGGAGCATAGGACAGGGGAACGAAGAGCCAGAACATGGACAAGCTCATGCTCCGCGAGCCCACGAGCAGAGCCAGCATGGCCGGTATGGTGCCCAAGGCGCAGCAAAGCGCGAGAAACCACGGCACGGCCCGGGCATCCCGCCGGGTCAGCTTTCCCATCAGGAAAGTGGTGCCGAGAAGAACCGCGGTCCCGCCGACTCCGTGCATCAACGACAGGGCGCCGCCCGCGTCTCCCAGAGTCATGTGATGCGAGCGCACCAGGAAAGAGGGGCTCCACCATAACGATCCGAACGCCCAAGTCGAATAGAGAGCGCCGCCGAGAAGTGCGTGCAGCAACGCGGGCTGATGGCGCGTAAATTTCAACATGTCGGCGAAGCGCGGGCCATGGTCGTCGGCCGAGTGTGCGTCGAGCCGGCCGCGGACCGGCTCCCTCACGGTGGCGTAAAGCACGCCTGCCACGAGCAGACCCGGAAGCCCCAGGACGAAGAATGCGCTCCGCCATCCCCAAAGATCGCTCAGATACCCGGCGCTCGACCCCAGCATCGAGCCCAGTGAAGCGCCGACCGCATAGATCGACAGTGCAAAAGCCCGGCGCCGCCAGGGAAAGTAATCCGAGACCAGCGATTGCGACGGCGGCGTGCCCCCGGCCTCTCCGACGCCCACGAGGATGCGCGCGGCCATCAGCTGCCAGAAAGAGCGCGTCAGGCCGCAGACCACGGTCATCAGCGACCAGAGGCCGAGCGATAGGGCGACGAGGTTGCGCCGATTGACCCGGTCGGCCAGCACCGACAGCGGCAAACCGGCACAGACGTAGAATATCGCGAGCGCTCCGCCCGTCAGCAGGCCCACCGCGGAATCCGATATGCGCAATTCCGCTTTGATCGGTTCGATCAGCGTGGAAATGACGAAGCGATCGGCGATATTGAGCGCGTACACCCCCGTCAACAGGAGAAGCACGTACCAGCGCCTCGAGTCCGTGTAGGTGTGCGGGTCAACGGTGCTACTTGCCGAGTATTCCATGGGCTAAAGTGTAGCGAGTCGGCGCGGTGTGGTTGCCGCCATCTCATCGCGCGAGGCGGGCCGCGCAGAAGCCGTCGCCGCAAGGTTCGGCATCGCCCGGAGCTACGGCAACTACCAGGCGTTGTTGGACGATCCGGACATCGACGCGGTCTACAACCCGCTGCCAAACCATCTGCACGTCGAGTGGACGGTCAAGGCCCTCGAGGCCGGCAAACACGTGCTGTGCGAAAAGCCGATCGCACTGAATGCCGGCGAAGCGCAAGCCATCCTTGCCGCACGCGACCGCAGCGGCAGGCGGGTGATCGAGGCCTTCATGGTGCGCTGCCATCCGCAGTGGCAGCGCGTCCGGGGCTTGGTCCAAGAGGGCCGCATCGGGTCGGTGCGGGCGATTCAATCCGCGTTCGTGTTCCCGGTGTTCGATCCCAACAATGTCCGCAATCGTACCGACATCGGCGGCGGTGCGCTGTACGACGTCGGCTGCTATCCCATCGTCACCGCCCGCTATGTGTTCGGCACCGAGCCCGAACGCGCCATTGCCCTCGTCGATCGCGATCCGGTTCTCGGCGTCGACCGGTTGACCAGCGGGCTGCTGGCTTTTCCCGGCGGCGGTCAATTGGTGTTTTCGAGTTCGCTTCAATTGGCGCCTTACCAGCGGGTGGTGATTCTCGGCACGGAAGGGCGCATCGAGATCGCCGTTCCTTTCACGCCGCAGGGGGATCACGCCTGCCGCCTCGCCATCGATTCCGGCAAGAGCCTCGACGGCAGTTCGGCGGAATTCGAGGAATTCGCGGCGGTCGATCAGTACACCCTGCAATGCGACCTGGCCGCGGCGGTGTTTCGCGATGAGGCGGAGCAGGAATTCCCGATCGAGGATGCCATCGCCAACATGCGGGTGATCGACGCCTTGTACCGTTCCGCCGGGTCGAGCCATTGGGAAACGCCCTGAGCCCTGCGCAGGCCCCGGGGCAGCGTCCGGTCGTCCGCCGCCGATCGGCGGTTCCGGTGTGGCTGATGCGCTTGACGAGTGCGCCGTTCGGCATGTACGGCGGGATTCTGGTGATATCGGTGCCGCAATTGCTGAGCGCACGCCACGTGAGTGCTGCTCGTCATGGGCTTTTTCTTCGCCAATCTGTTTCAAAGCGCCCTTCGCATCGACCCACTTCGTCGGTCTGGCGGGCGGTGCCGGCGCGCTAGAACGCTTCGCCTTGATAGGCCACAGGACGAATGAAGCGCGCGAGGGCCCGCGTTCCAACCGAGGTAAAACGGCTGTCGGTGGTCGCGGGGAAAGGCCCGCCGTGCACCATGGCCCGTCCCACTTCGACGCCGGTGGGAAAGCCGTTGAAAACCAGCCGTCCCGCCCGCTGCTCCAAGGTCCAAACCAATTCATCTTCGTTGCGCAGTTCATGGGGCACCGCCCACACGGTTGCGGTGAGCTGGCCTTCGAGCGTTCGCGCGCAGCGCAAGAAGTCCGCGGTCGATTTGCAGCGGACGATGAGGCTCGTCGGACCGAAGATTTCATCCTGCAGGGCCGGCGTAGCCAGAAAAGCATCGACGTCCACGGCGAGAAGCGCGGCGCCGGCACCGGCCGAACTCGACACCTGGGCGAGAATTCTCACCCCTTCGATGGCTATGCGCTCAGCGAGGCCGCTTTGACAGCTGGAATGGATCTGCGGCGTCAACATCGTGCCGGGCGCCGTCTGCGACATCAGGACGGATACGTGGTCGAGCCAGCGCCCGGTCGACGCATCCTCCACCAGGAAGACGAGCCCAGGCTTGGTGCAGAACTGGCCGACCCCGCCCGTGATGGAAGCGTGCAGACCCGCGGCGATCATCTCGGCGTGAGCCGCCGATGCACCCGGAAAGATGAAGATCGGATTGACGCTCGACATCTCGGCGAAGAATGGGATGGGCGCGGGGCGGGACTGCGCGGCTCGCCAAAGAGCCATCCCTCCGCTGCGCGAGCCGGTGAAGGCGCCGGCCACGATTTGCGGGTGCCGCACGAGAGCCAGGCCGACTTCGTAGCCGGTGTCGAACAGCAGCGAGAATACGCCCTCAGGCAATGAACATTGCGCGGCGGCGTCGCTCACCACGCTGCCGACCATGGCAGAGGTTTCGGGGTGTGCGGCGTGCGCCTTCACGATGACGGGACAGCCGACCGCCAATGCGGAGGCGGTATCGCCTCCGGCGACGGAAAAGGCGAGCGGAAAGTTGCTCGCGCCGAAAACCACCACCGGTCCCAGCGGCACGAAACGCGAGCGCAGGTACGGCCTCGGCTGCGGCTTGCGCGCCGGATCGGCCGTCTCGGCGTACTCATCGATCCACGCGTTGTCCGCGGCCATATCGGCAAAAAGCCGCAATTGCATACAGGTGCGGCCTCGCTCGCCTTGAAGGCGGGCAACCGGCAGCGCCGTCTCGTGCGCGGCGCACTCGATCAGCGGATCTCCCAACGCCTCGATGCCCTGAGCGATCGCGCGCAGAAAACGCGCGCGAAGAGCCGGCTCGCTGCGGCTGTAGGGATAGAAGGCGGACGCGGCGGATTCTGCAGCTTGGTTCACGTCCAGGGCGGAAGCGGTTTTCATGGGCAACTCACATTTCTCGAGGGATAGATTGGGTGCATCGCCGCTATCGGTCCTGCGCAAATCGCGGATCGCTCAGCCCCTTGACGCCGAGCCGGTACACGAACACGTCGCCGGCGTGCGGCTCTCGTGCGAGCGCGGCCGGGTCCAGGTTCTCCCGCGCCGAAGTCACGAACAGCAGATCGAGATCCTTGCCGCCGAATGCAATGCAGGTCGGCTGCGTGGCGGGGATCTCGATTGCACCGCTGATCTCGCCGTCGGGGGCGTAGCGCACCACGCGTCCGGCACCCCAGTGAGCGTTCCAGACATGTCCTTCGGCGTCGACGTTCGCGCCGTCCGGAAATGCGCCGGGCGGTGTTTGCGCAAAGATCCGGCGATTGGACACGGCGCCCCCAGCCGCGTCGATATCATAGCGCAGGATCGTGCGGCGCGGCGTGTCGGAAAAGTACAGATGCTGGCCGTCGGGACTGAAGCAGATGCTGTTCGAGATCGCGATATCGGTGAGGCAAACGGCCGCTTCCGAGCCTTGAAGGCAGTACAGTTTGCCCATCGGCGCGCCGTTGCCTTCAACCATGGAGCCGGCCCAGAAACGGCCTTGCCGGTCCACGCGGCCATCGTTGAAGCGGATATTGCCGGCCGCGTGCGCGGGACGCGCGAGCCAGTGGAGCAGCCCGGATTCGGGATGGTAGAAAGCGAATCCCGATTCGAATGCGCCCACGATTTTGTCGCTGTCCTCGACGAAGCCGAATGAGCCGAGCCTTTCGGGCAAGTCGAATTTCTCCAGCGTGCGGGCCGACGGGTCATAGCGGAACAGCCGCCGTTCATGAATGTCGGTCCACCAGACCCGCTCGCCGATCGGGTCCCAGGAGATTCCCTCACCGAGCGTGTTTTGCACGGCAATGATGTGGTCGAGTTCTGCGGTATTCATGGCCGACATATTAGTGCGATCATTCCGCGGCGGCTGCGCTTTGTGCAAGAATCAGCCTTTGCCGGAGTAATGTCCGACAAAAGGAATGCAATGAACCGGATCTCGCGCCGTTCGATACTGAAACTGGCCGGCCTGACCGCGGCCGGCGCCTTCGCCGGACGGGCCGCCGCAAAAGCAGGCACCGCGGCAAGGGGTGACTCCGCGGCAAGGGGTGACTCCGCGGC